>Ga0209544_1000081_pt1 | contig 142099 bp, 123 predicted proteins | sample MesohylPK_FD_187297 | JGI IMG/M metagenome (GOLD analysis project Ga0209544, IMG submission 187297) | Host-associated microbial community of the marine sponge Aplysina aerophoba from Gulf of Piran - sponge mesohyl, lysed by proteinase K... | ecosystem: Host-associated > Porifera > Sponge >... | reverse complement strand
AAAATCAGCCTGAATATCTTGAAACAGGATACATCCAAGGGCAGCTTGAGACAAAAACGCTATCGCGCCGCGCTCGATGACAACTTCCGGCTAAAGCTGCTCTCGCAGATTTGATGCGATTGCCCTGGGCACAGATTGCTTTGCGCAGCGTGTCCAGCGCGGTTATGGCAGCTGCAAGACCTGTCCAGCGTTCAGGCTGTCGATATTGATGATGTTATTGAGCGCGGCCAGCACTTCAATCGAGGTGTTGTTGCGCAGGGCGATGAGCAGCAATGTGTCATTGGGCTGGACGGTGTAGGTCCTTCCCGAAGCCTGGGGCCCAGCAGCCTGTGCGCTGAAACTGGCATCGACTTGGGCGTTATTCAGCAGCACCGCCTGTGCCTGCTCGATCAGGGCGCTGCGGGAGTCGTCCACCGCTGCGATCGCGCGTTCTTCTTCCACTATAGCAGTCGGCGCGACCAAGTTGGGGTCGGGGCTGTCTGTCGGCACAGATGTCGGGGGCGGGATAAAGCCAAGTGTGCCGCATTTGGGTATGGTCACTTTCTGCCCAACTGCGATCACATCCGGATTGGTGATGCCGCTGGCACGCGAAATCTCGTCAACAGTGACGCCATAAGCCAGGCTCAATCGGAAGAGCGTATCGCCAACGCGTATCTCGTGCACGCAATCTTCGCCAGGCGGGATGGTCGCGCGGACAAGTGGCGCCAAGGTCGGTATACTCACCTGGGTTGCTGCGGTCGATGGTTCGACCGGCAGCTCGGCTGGCTGCGTTTGCTGTGCGAGCAATGCTGTGGCAGAAAGCGCAAAGTCATCGACAGATTCTTGCTCGGTTGTTGGCGCTTCAGTAGCAGTGGGCTGCTCGACCAGTTCTTCTGCCACAATTGGCGTGTCCGTGGCCAGTTCCCGCGCAACCGGCTGCTCGACCAGCGCCTCCGATGTATCGCGAAAGCAAGCCGCCAATAAAAGCGGCAAACCAGCCAATAGAATTACCAGCAGAAGCCGCGCGCGTGACTGTACCATCGGTTGGCAACTCCTCATCCAAAACGCTTTGCCGAGATGACCCTGACTCCTCCGCAATCTGGCGCAAAGAGGCAACAGGTAGTTCTATGCCCATCATTGTAGGGTCAAGCGCAGAATCGGACAAACGAGATTGCCACAAACTCTGGATGGCAATTCTGCGGCGAGGATCGGCAGAGCAAGGGGGTTAGACAATCACTTCGCCAGCGACAGCCAACAAGATCAACGCGCCCGCCACGATGCGATATACGCCAAATATGGCAAAGCTGTGCCGCGAGATATACCCTAGCAGCCAGTCAATAGCCAGCCAGGCGAAGAAACCAGAGAGCGCCGCCCCCACCGCCAAGAGCAGCAACTCGTCCGCGCCTAACAATGGCAGAGACTTGACGAGTTTGTACACGGTCGTGCCGCCAAGCAGCGGGATGGCCAGGTAGAACGAGAATTCGGTGGCCGCGCGCCGATTCAAGCCCGCCAGCAAGCCACCAACGATCGAACTGCCCGATCGTGACACGCCCGGGATCAAGGCCAGCGCCTGCACCGTGCCGACAATGAGCGCCTGCCGCATCGTAAGTTCATCGAAATGCAGTGCGCGCGATTCGCCGAGGGACCTGCCGCGCAGAAAATGCTCGACCAAGAGCAAGGCGATTCCCCCTGCGATCAATGCCAGCGCGACCACCTGCGGGGTAAACAAGGCGCTTTCGATCTGCGCTTCCAAGAGCAGCCCCAGCGCTACCGCAGGCAAGCAGGCGACCAGGATCAGCTGCCAAAAGCGCCGAACCTCTGCGTTGACACGGAATTGTGCCGCTTGGGCGCGCAGCGATTTGCGATAATAGAGAATCAACGCACAGACCGCGCCGATTTGAATGACGATTTCAAAGACTGTGCCCAGCGCGTCAAAGCCGAGCAGCGACTTGCCCACGATCAGATGACCGGTGGATGAGATAGGCAGAAACTCGCTTAGGCCCTCGACCAGGGCCAGGACAGCCACTCGCAGCAGATCTTCGCCCATGCGCTCAGCCGCCCATGCCGAATAGCCGCTGCCCGAGCCACAATCCCAGCGCCACCGCCAACAGGCAACCCGCGTTATTCAGCAGCAGGTTGAGCAGCGTTTGTCCGATGCCGACGCCGCTCGCCAGGTTTATGCTTTCGTTGGCGAAGGTAGAGAAAGTCGTGAAGGCGCCGAAGAATCCCACCCCGATGAGCCACTGCAACTGCGCCGACAAGCCCGTGCGCGCGCTGAACCATGCGCCGAAGACCGCCAGCCCCAGCGACCCCAGCACATTCACCAGCAACGTTCCATAAGGAAAAGCCCCGAAGCGCGGACTTAGAAACTCGTTGAACCACAGCGAAAGCAGGTAGCGCGCATTTGCGCCGCAAAACCCGCCCAGGCCTACATACAGCAGGCTTTCCATTGGCGCTCTCCGTTTGCTGGCAGGCGTATCCTATGCCAGCGAGCAAGGGCTGTCAATGCAGGCAGAGTCGCACTTGCGCCGTGCATGCTGGCTGGTCCTGCTGTACACTGGCGCGGCAAACAGGGAAATCCTATGCAATACATCCGACTCATTCGCAGCAACCGCGACTTCGCCAGGCTGTGGGGGGCGCAGCTGGTCAGCCTCCTGGGCGACTGGTTCAGCACGATCGTCATATCGGCGCTGATCGTGTCTTATACCGAAGGCACGGGTTATCAGGGCATCGCGGTGAGCGCCTTTTTGATCGCGCGCATGATCCCGCCGCTGCTGATGCGTCCGCTGGCTGGCGTGCTGGCCGATCGCTTCGACCGCAAACGACTGCTCATCGCGAGCGATCTGCTGCGCGCGCTGGCGGTTACGGGCTTGCTTTTCACCACGCAGTCGTCCGACTACCTGCCGCTGGTTTATGTCTTCGTCGTGATGCAATTTTTGATTTCTTCCGTATTTGAGCCGGCGCGCAATGCCATCATGCCGAGCATCTTGTATCGACATCAGCTGGTCATCGGCAATACCTTGAGCAGCATCACCTGGTCGGCCATGCTGGCGGTGGGCGCGATCACGGGTGGGCTGGTGGCACAGGCATTTGGCATACAAGCCGCCCTGGTCATCGACGCGCTGACATTCGTGGTCTCGGCGCTACTGGTAATGACTGTTGTCGTGCCCGCCAAGCCCCGCTCGGAGATCGGACAGCCGGCGCGCAAAGCAGTCGACAAGTCAAAGCGGACTTTCGTCGATGGCTTGCGCTATCTGCTGCGGCATCCAGAAACAGCAGCCGCCCTTTTTGTCAAAAGCGCACAGAGCATCACCAGTTCGGATACGTTGCTGATCATCTATGGCACGCAGGTTTTCGTGCTGGGCGAGCAAGGCGTTACCTCGATGGCGGTGTTGTGGGCGGCTTTTGGTGTAGGCGCGGTGGTGGGTCCGCTGCTGACCAACCGCTTCAGCGACGATTCCGTGCGAGCGCTGCGCCGCTTGATAACCGTTGGTTTCGCGTTGATCGTGCTGGGCTGGCTGCTCTGGGGCTTGGCGCCGTCTCTGGAATTGCTGGCGCTGGCGGCGGTCGTGCGCGCCATGGGCGGATCGGTCAACTGGACCTACAGCTCGGTCATCATTCAGCAGGTCGTTCCCGACGACTATTTGGGGCGCATGTTCTCGCTGGATTTCGCCGGCTTTGAATTTGTGCAGAGCATCAGCATCGTTGTCTTCGGCTTGTTGATAGACGCGGCGGGCGGCGATACCATCACGCATATCGTATATTTGTCGGCGCTGGTGGCGATTGTGCCGCTGCTGCTGTGGATCTGGATCGTGCGCGCAATCGAAAAGCGCGAACCCGCGGAGGCATGACATGGCGAGTTTTCAATATGACGCGCGCATCATAGAGAATTATCCGAGCCTGGTGGCGGGACTCATCGTCGCGCGCGACCTGTCCAACCCGCCCTCATCGCCCGATCTGCGCAATGCCTACCTGGCTGAACAGGCGACTGTCAAAGCGCGAATCGGCAATACGCCCTTGAGCGAGCTGCCCTCATTGAGCGCCTGGCGTCGGGCAATCAGCGCCTTTGGCGTATCACCCACTCGCTATCGCAGCGCTGCCGAAGCCCTGCTGCGCCGCCTGACCAAGAAAGGCGATATCCCCTGCATCAACACGCTGGTCGATATCGGCAATCTGGTGAGCATCCGTTATGGATTGCCCGTGGCCGTCATGGATACGCAACAGATCGCCCTGCCCATCACTGTGCATTATTCCGATGGCAGTGAAGCCTACACCGAGCTGCGCAGCGCCGAAGTCATGAATCCTGCGCCTGGCGAAGTGATCTTCTCCGATACCACGCAGATGGTTGTGGCGCGGCGCTGGTGCTGGCGGCAGAGTTTCAGCAGCGCAGCCAAGCAGACGACCAACGATGTCGTCATCGCTATCGAAGCGCACCACGATGGCGCCAGGCCCGATATTGAAAATGCATTGGCGGATATGCTGTCGCTGCTGTCGGCGCAGGCGGGCGGAGAGCATGAGTCGGCTGTTTTGAACAGAGAAAACACAGCTATCTAGGCAACATTCAGCCAGACTCGGGCAGCAAACGCAAACGCCCCGTCAACCCTGGCGGGATCTGGCGCATCTTCGCCCAGGTCAGTCCCTTGGCCCGGTCTGCGTCGGTCTGCGTGAAGGCGGGCTCGAGCAGCGCATCCAGCACAAAACCAGCGCCGAAAGCATCCGCCAGCAGTTCAGAAAGCGGACGGTGGTAATAGGTGTGTGGCATTGGCTCGCCCGGCGCGCCAGACCCTTTGACCGGCGGCATATCCAAGTAGGCATAAATCTTGACAGCGTAGAGATCAGTAATCACGCCGGCACGGTCTTCTTTTTCGTGCAAGAAGACAGGATTGTTGGAATTGAATGCCGGGTGCGCCGTGGCAAAGACCAGGCAGCCCGCCTTTTTCAACAGCTGGCTGGCAGCGCGGAAGAGTGGCGCAATCACCGGCATGTCCATCAGAGCCATCGTGCAGGTTATGGCGTCATATTTGCGCTCGCCCAGCCTCAACAGCGCAGATTCATCGGTGGCATCGACCATGTTGTAGTGGATTGCCGTGCCGGCAACGCTGCGCTGCTTCGCCAGTTCAATCATCTTCGGGCTGAAATCGATTGCGTTGACTTCCGCGCCCAAGCATGCCATTTGTCGTGCCAGCGCGCCATTGCCACAGCCGATATCCAGCACGCGCTCGCCCGCGCACAAGTCCAGCAACCGCAGGACGCTCGGCTCGATGAGTCGCTGGTGGAAGCTATTGCCGCGGTCGCCGTGCAGGCCGTCCCAAAAGCGCGCCTTGCCATCCCAGATCCTGCGCCCTTCGTCATTGAGCTGCTTCTCGTCCAAGTCGATTTGCTCCCCCTCCCACACCGCGTTGGACGATTGTACAGGCGCTGGCATATAATTGCCCCAGCCAATTGCAGCGGACAAAGCGCCTCCATGACAGAGATTTTGATTTTCGCCCTGGTCGGCATCCTGGTCGGTTTCTCCAAAGGCGGCTTGGGCGGCCCGGTGCCGGTTGCGCTGACCGTGCCTATGCTGACGTTGATCATCGAGCCGCAGATCGCCGTGGCCTTGATTTTGCCGCTGCTGCTCTTTGCCGATGCCTTCGCGCTCTACTTCTATTGGCGGCAGTGGGATCGGCGTTATATCGCGCTGATGTTGCTGCCGGGCTTGCTGGGCGTGGTGACGGGCGCGGCGACATTGAATGCCATTGACGCCGTTACATTGAAGCGCATCATCGGCGGCTTGACGCTGCTGGCGCTGGGCTTCAAGATCGCCAGAGATCAACTGACCACCGTTGAGTATGATCCGCGCAAATGGCATGGCTATTTCGCTGGTTGGGCGTCTGGCTTCGGCTCGACCCTGGCGAATGTAGGCGCGCCGCCTTTCACAGCCTACCTGCTGCTGCAGCCACACATGACGCCACGCCGTTTCATCGGCACGACCACATTATTCTTCGCCGTGATGAACCTGACCAAGCTGCCCGCCTTTGTGCACATCGGCAACTTCGACCTGGAGCGTTTGCAAAGCATTGCCTGGGTCTTCGTGTTGATCCCACCGGCAGTGCTAGTCGCGCGAAGGCTCATCGACCACATCGACCAACGGGCATTTGAATGGCTGATGATGATCCCGCTGTTGTTGCTGAGCTTCTATCTGCTGCTCTTCAGTTGAGCCAGTTGTCCAGCGCTGCGATGCCCGCCAGCATTTTTTCGGCATGGGGCAGAATATCTTCTTTCGCGCGCAATGTCTCCAAAGCCGCCGCGCCGTCAAAGTCCACATAAGCCAGCCGCGCCGTCAGCGCCCCCGCTGGCAGGCCAAACTTGCTGCCCGGCAGCAGCGCCACACCAGCCTCGGACAGCAGGCGATCGCACAATTCGGTATCGCGCTGGATGCCGCGCTCCAATAGCGAGTCGGTGAAGCAGCTGAAATCGCAAAGCAGGTAAAAGCCGCCTTGGGGGGCATGAACGCGCACACCCGCCGCCTGCACGGCACTGTGCACGACGCTGCCAGTCGCGGACAGGATTTGCCGCTGCGCGCGCAAGAAGCGATGTGTACGTTTGTTGAGTCCATAGGCCGCCAATGCAGCCGCCTGTATGGGTGTCGGCGCACAAGAATAGACCTCGGAGCCAAGTCCGATCAAGGCATCATGCAATTCTACAGGCGCATCGGCTGGCATGATCAATGCGCCCAGCCGCCAGCCGCCTGCCCCGCACCACTTCGACAAACCAGTCGATACCAGCGTGCGCTCCGGGTAGATGCTGGCCAGCGAAACATGCCGCCCCTGGTGATGAAGCAGCGCATAAATTTCATCGGATAGCGCCCAGATATCATGCCGGCGCAGCGTCTCTGCCAGCGCCTGCAATTCAGCGCGGCTGTAGGTCATGCCATCGGGATTGCCGGGGTAATTCAACGCCAGCAGCTTTTCTCGTCCGGGCTTGCTGTGGCGGGCGATCGCCTCTTCCAGCGATTCGGGCGTGATGCGCCAGCGGGCGTCATAGGATGTTTGGATGCGAATGACCCGGTGGCGCGCCAACATGGCCATGGGCGCATAGGACACATAGGCAGGCGCTGGCACATAGACATCGGCGCGTTCAAAAGCCTGCATGACATTAAAGAGCAGCGGCTTGCTGCCCGGCGCGACCAGCACCTGCTCCGCGCTTATGGGATAGCCATCGACTTCGTTGTGAAAGTCGGCGATGCGGGCGCGCAATTCTGGCAAGCCAGCCACTGCCGTATAGTCTTTGCGCAGCGCCGATTTTCGCAGCGCCTTCTGCACATGGCGCGGTGGAGGAAAAGGCGATTCGCCAAAGCCAAAGCGGTAGACTGTGCGGCCGCTCGCAACCAAGACCTGGGATTTCTCGTTGAGCGCCAAGGTCCCCGATTGGGGCACTCTCACAAATGTCATCTTCGTCCTCGCAAGAATGCAACAATCCAATTAGCCGCGCATTGTAACCGCGATTCGCCGACTTGACACATCCTCTACAGACCCAATAATTAATTCCAGCAGATTGCCCATGCAAGCGGAGCCAAAATGCCATGCAAACGATCGCCGAATGCCTCTCGCAGCAGCTGGTCGAAGCGGGCCTGCGGCGCGTTTATGGTTTGCCGGGCGGCGAAAATGTCGAAGCCCTGGATGCGATGTGGCGGCGCGGAATCGAGTTCATCCTGGTCGCCAACGAAAACAGCGCCTGCTATATGGCGGCGACAGAAGCGCGGCTGACCGGTGGCATCGGCGTTGCGCTGACAACGTTGGGGCCGGGCGCAACAAATGCCTGCGCGGGATTGGCGCATGCCCACCTGGATCGCGCGCCCATCGTGCTGATTACTGCGGCCGCCGACCCGGTTTTGCGCGACAGGCACAGCCATCAGTCGCTGGACTTGCAAGCGCTGTTTGCCTCCATCTGCAAATACACCGCCGAGCTTGCGCCAGAGAATGCGAAGTCCCGCATCAGGCATGCATTGCGGCTGACACGGACAGGCAGACCCGGTCCCGTGCATCTCAGCCTGCCCAACAGCCTGGCAAGCTCGCTCATCGTCGAGGAGGATGCTTCTTCGCCGCCAGTCCATCCTGCGCCGCAGAATCCGCCCTTGAGCGAGATGCGCGCTCTGTTCGCAGACAAGCGCAAGCCGATCATCGTGCTTGGCCTCGGGCTGGAACCTGGCAGACCGTATGCGCAGATTCGACAGTTGGCAGAATCGCTTGGCGCGCCAGTCATCGATACGCCCAAGAGCAAAGGGGCGCTTTCCGCAGCCCACCCGCTATTCGCTGGCACCATCGGTTTGACCCGTTACGACCCCGCCTATGCGCTGCTGGACGAAGCCGACTGCATCATCGCGCTGGGCTTTGACGTGGTCGAGCTGGTCAAACCCTGGGACTACCAGACGCCGCTGATATGGATCGCCGACTGGCGCAACCACGATCCGCAGATCGCTTGCACAGTGGAGGTGGTGGCAGATATCGGCGAAACCCTCGAGTCGCTCGGTCCAGTATCAGCAGTTGCAGCGGAGGACTGGGGCGCGGCGCGGATAAAGCGCTTCCGGCAGCGGCTGGCAGCGCAAAGAAGCCCTGCTGCAGCAGCCGGACGAATCTCCCCGCAGACCTTCTTGGCATCGCTGCGCGCCCATATGCCTGATGACATCATACTGACCACCGATGTCGGCTCGCACAAGATTTTCGCTGCGCTGGAATGGCCGGCGAGGCAGCCCAATCGCTACTTCGTGTCGAATGGCTTGTCAGCGATGGGCTTTGGTTTGTGCAGCGCGATTGCGGCGGCCAATGTCACGCGGCAGCCGGTCCTTTGCATCACGGGCGATGCCGGGCTGGCTATGGTCATGGGTGAACTCAGACTGCTGGCGCGGCTTGGGCTGCCGGTTCTGGTTGCGGTGATGAATGACAGCGCGCTGGACTTGATCCGCTCGGCGCAACTGCAGCGTGGCAAAGCGGCTGTTGGCACGGAGTTCGCCAACCCGGATTATCGGCAGATCGCGGCGGCATTTGGATTGGCCTATCACAGGGCAGTGTCACGCGCGGGCTGCAATGCAGGTATCCAGGCCTGGCTCGAGCAAGGCACAGCAATGCTGCTGGATGTCATGCTGGATCCTGCCGGCTATCCCACCAGCGTGCGCCATTCCTAGCCGCTACAGCGCCGCGATTTGCTCTGCCAGCGCAGGATCGCTCGCCAGCGCCGACTGGACTTTCTCAAGCGCAGCGACAACATCGTTTACGCCCTGCACCCCCGCGCGGAAAATCGCCTCGCCCAGCCACATGCCCGTCTCGGCACTGACGCGCTCGGTAATGGGCAGATGCAGGCGCGAATAGTCGAAACGTTCGGGGAAGGCGGATGGCACGGGCAAACGAGATTTGGTCGGTTGAAAAAGCTCGTAGCGGTACATCGGCTCGTAACCGGACCAGCAAGGGATGCCCTCCGCCGCCAAGGCCCGCGCCACGATGCCATTTGTCGCGCCGAAGTCCTCAGGTTCGATGGCGAAGGTGTAGCAGTATATGGCGCGCCGCTGGTGTCGCTCGTCACGGAGCAATACCCGTATGCCCGGCAGCTCGCTCAACGCTTCGTCCATGTAGGCAGCCATCTCTTCGCGCATGGCGAATTGCGCCGGAAAGCGCTCCAGCCCGACATTGAGCAGCGCCGCCTGCAACTCGGTCATGCGATAGTTGCCGCCCTGCATATAGAGCTGCCCGTCCGGGTCCTGCGGGCGTCCGCAGTCGATGATGCTGGCAGCGCGCCAAGCCTGTTCTTCAGCCTGGCACAGCAGCAGGCCGCCCTCGCCAGCCGTCAGAATCTTGGTTGACTGCATGCTGAAGCTGCCGAAGTCGCCGAGCGTGCCGGCGCCGCGGCCATTCCAGAAGGAGCCGTGGGCATGCGCCGCGTCTTCTATGACAACCAGGTCGTGCCTGGCAGCGATGCGCATGATGGCGTCCATATCCGCCATCTGGGATGCGACATGTACGGGAATGATTGCGCGCGTTCGTGGCGTGATGGCAGCTTCTATAGCGGCGGGATCGATGCAAAATGTGTTCGGGTCGATGTCCACCAACACGGGCACAGCGCCGGCCATCATGGGCGCGGAGGCGGTCGCCTGGAATGTGTAGGCTGGCACAATGACTTCGTCGCCCCAGCCGATGTCGGCCGCACGCAGCGCCACTTCCATCGTCAAGCTGCCATTCATCACTGCCACCGCGAATTGACCGCCTTGCAGCGCGATGAAGGCATCCAGAAAACGTTTTGTCTGCGCGCCTGGATAGGGGAAGCCGCCCCAGTTGCCGCTGCGCAGGACCGCCGTCACCGCTTCTATATCTCGCTCGTCATGCGGGGGCCAGGCCGGATAGGCTGCCTCGCGCGTTTTTGCGCCGCCAAATAGCGCCAGATCTGTCATAAATCGCCTCGCTTCAGCCGCTCAAACGCAGAAATGTTATCAGCGCAACAAAGACAACCGGGATCAAGCCCAGCAGCAGCATGCGCCTGATGACCGGTCCTTCTTGCCCACCCAGCCCGACCGTGCTGCAGCCTACGATGATTTTGGCAGGGGCGAGCACACTGCCCAGCGATGCCCCTGCCGTCTGCCCAGCCAGCACAATCGGCACGCTCAAAGCCAACAGCGCCGCCGTCTCTTGCTGCAATGCGCCAAATACGACATTGGAGTTGGTGTTGCTGCCGGTCATGAATGCGCCCAAAGTGCCGATGAAAGGCGCGAAGAGCGGATATATCTGTGCGCTGACTGTTTCGCTGATGCCGCGCGCGATGATCTGCGTCATGCCCGTGTGCGTCATCAACGAGGCCATCGCCACCAGCGCCAGGATCGACACAGTCGACTTCATTGCCGACCGGCTCACTTTGCGCCAGATGGCGCGCCAGGCATCGTCACGCTCGAAGTAGTTAGCCCGCTTGTACAGCAGAAAGGCGATCGCGCCAGCATAAAACAGAATGGCGCCGGCATGGCCAAAGATGCTGATGCCACGCCCGCTTTCTGCCGGCGCCTCCCAGCCGTGTGCCGTAGCAACAGCTGGAAACTGCAGCTGGATGACGGCGCTGTCCACCAGTTGTCCCAGCGGCGCGATTAGATTGACCGAGAAAGCCAGCAGCAGCAGAATCACATAAGCGGCCAAAGCCAAAACCAGGCTGCGCGACGAGTCGTCCTGTGCGGATGCTTGTTTTGAATTGGAGCGGCCCAAGGGCGAAAGCACATAAGCAACGCCTACAAAAGCGCCGGCCAGCGCGCCCGATGTCGAGCCGAGCGTCCACATGCCATTGGTGGCGACAAACCATTGCGTCAGCCCCATGCTCCCGCCCACTAGCAGCAGCATGGGCAGCGAGCGCAGCATGCCAGCCCAGCCCGCGCTGACATAAGCGACAAGCGCCCCGCTGATGAGACAAGCCATGCCCAGCGCCAGCGCGGCATCATGCGCCAGCAGCTCGCCGGGCAGACCCGTAACAGCTGTCAAGGCGACGAACGATGTGCCCAACGAGCCAAATGTGACCGCCCAGCCATGACCCAGCGAAGCCATGATCACCGATTGCGTGGCGCTATAGCCCAAGCCCACCAGCAGCGGCGCAACCACGGCCACCGGCACGCCAAAGCCGCCCACACCCTGCAGCAGCGATACGAATATCCAGCTGATCAGCAGACTCTGCGCGGCGCGGTCGGCTGTCAAGCGCGGCAGACTGCGACCGATCAAGGCAACAGTGCCGGCTTCATTGGTTACATTGTAGAAAAACAGCGCCATCCAGACGATGTAAAGCACATCCGCCGCCAGAAAGACTGATTTGCCGATTGCCACAATCGCCAGCAGCGCATCGCCGCCAAAGACAAAAACAGCGAGCAAAAGCGCGCTAAGAAATCCGGCTATCCCCGCGCGGCTGCCGCCCCAGCCGAAGCCCACCATCAACAGCAGCACGGCCAGCACCGGCAGCAGCGCCAGCAGCCATGTGAGCCAGGTCAATTCCACGAGCCGACTCCGCTGGACGAGCGGTCGGCGCGGTCGGCGAGGGGCGGTCGGCGCAGATAAAAGCGCGTGGCTTCCTGAAATGCGTATGCCAACTGAAGCAGCGCGAAGTCGCCGCGAGGACGCCCGACCATCTGCAAGCCCACCGGCAGCCCATCGCGCGTGAAGCCGCAAGGCACAGAAATGGCTGGCAAGCCCGTCACCGTGATGAATGCGCAGCTCATCATCCAGTCAATATAGGTGCGCATGGTCTCGCCGTTGATCTCGCGCGGATAGTCCTGCTCGATCGGGAATGGCGGCACCTGCGCAGTCGGCAGCAGCAGGCAATCATAAATATCCAGAAATTCACGGGCGCGGTGGAAGAGTTCGCTGCGTTTGACTTGCGCGCGGCTGATCTGGGCGGCGCGTAGCTGCCTGCCCTGCGCGGCATTCCAGCGGATCGTTTCTTTGAAAGACTTCTCGCCAAATTGGGCGAAATGCTCGGCGAAGGACAGCTCGAAGCTCCAGGCTCGCAAAGTCTGGAAAATCTCATAGGCGTCAGAAAAATCGGGATGCGCATTCTCGACCGCAATGCCGATATCCGCAAATGCAGGCAGTTGCGCTTCTATCGTTTCAATCACGTGGCCATCGACTGGCAGACAGCCCAGATCCGGGCTCCAGGCGATGCGAGTGTCATGAAAGTCGCGCTGCAAGTCTCGCGCGAAGCTCGTGGCGGGCTCTGTCAGCGAGATGGGCGAACGCGCGTCATAGCCAGCGATTGCGCCCATCATCAGCGCGACATCTTGCACAGTGCGCCCCATCGGTCCGTCCACCGACAGCGTCGACCAGGCATCGGCTTTGGGGTAGCGCGGCACTCGGCCAGGCGTCGGACGCAACCCAACCACATTGTTGAAGCTGGCTGGGTTGCGCAGCGAGCCACCCATGTCGCTGCCATCGGCGATAGGCAGCATCCCAGCGGCCAAGGCCACCGCCGCGCCACCACTGCTGCCGCCACAGGTTCGCGCAAGGTCATAGGGATTTTTGGTCGCGCCAAAGACAGGATTGAACGTATGCGAGCCAGCGCCGAACTCGGGCACATTCGTCTTGCCCAGGGTGACGCAGCCAGCCGCTTTCAAGCGCGCGATAATCAAGTCGTCAGATTCGGGCACATAATCGGCGAAGACTGGCGAACCCATGGTCGTGCGGATGCCTGCCGTCTCGAACAAGTCTTTGTGAGCGATAGGCAGACCGTGCAAGACGCCCAGCTCTTCACCGCGGGCTTGCTTCGCGTCCGCCGCCTGCGCCAGCTCCAAAGCCAGCTCGGGCAAATAGGTCACAATGGCATTGAGCTGCGGGTTGACTGCCTCGATCTGCGCCAGGTGCTCCCGCAGGAGTTCCAGAGCCGAAACTTCGCGCCGTCTGATCAATTCTGCCTGTTCTGTGGCTGTGAGCCAGATCAGTTCGCTCATGCCTCAGCCTCTGCCCACATAGGGCATGCCGCTTGCCATCACCGTCATGAAAAGCACATTGGCATTCAGTGGCAGGTTGGCCATGTAGACCACCGCGTCAGCCACATGCCGCACATCCATGGTCGGTTCGACAGCCAGCGTGCCATTGGCTTGCAAAATCCCCTGCTGCATGCGCTCGGTCATGTCTGTGCCGGCATTGCCGATATCGATTTGGCCACAAGCGATGTTGTGCGCCCGGCCATCCAGCGCGGTCGACTTGGTCAAGCCCGTCAAGGCGTGCTTGGTGGCGGTATAAGGCGCAGAGTGCGGGCGGGGCGTCTGCGCAGAGATGGAGCCGTTGTTGATGATGCGCCCACCAGACGGCTGCTGTGTCTTCATCAGTTTGAACGCTTCTTGTGTGCAATAGAATGCGCCACTCAGGTTAACCGCGACCACCTGCTGCCACTTCGCTACGGTCAAGTCTTCCAGCGGCAGGGCAGGCGCGCCCATGCCAGCGTTGTTGAAGAGCAGATCCAGGCGGCCAAAGCGCGCTTGCGAAGCGGCGAAGAGGCGGCTGACTGCGGCAGGATCGCTCACATCTGTGGGCATAATCAGCGCCCGCGACTCGTCTACAGCAGCTTGGGCAACTGTTTCGCGCAGTTTGCTTTCACGCCTGCCCGCCAACGTCAGCGAATAGCCCGCGTGCCACAAGGCATGCGCTGCTGCCCGGCCGATGCCCGAGCCAGCGCCCGTTATCAATGCGATTCTTTCGCTCATAAGCTCTTTCACAAGTACTTTGTCGATGCAGCAAACATTGTACCTGTAGCAAGCGCGAAAAAGGACACAAAAGACATAAAGATTTTTGCCACAGAGGCGCGGAGATACAGAGGAAAAGCCTTGTGTTCTATATTCTCTCGTGATTAGCTGCGCTATCAGACAAATCCCAATCCCGCGCATTTTGCTTCCCCCCGACTTTTCGGGGGGACCGAGGGGGGTCTAATTCCAGCAAATTCGACACTCCCCCGAGGGGGTAGACTGTGGGCTGGCGAATGGTTCAGGTATGATTGCCAAGAACCAACCAGGAGAACAAACATGCATATCGCCTGCTGCATATGGGCATTGAGCGGCGCAGAGACCGACCTGCTGCGCAGCGCGCGCGAGCTGGAATTCGACTGGATCGACATCCAGCCGACGCACTTGCAGACCTTGGAAAGCCGGTTGCTGGCGCAGGAGCTTGGCTTGCGAGTCAGCTGCCTTGGCGCGTCTTTTGGCATGCCGCCAGCAGCATCGCTGGACAGCGCCGACAATGACAAACGGCGAGCAGCCATTGCGCATTGCCAAGCAGCAATCGACCAGGCCCGCGATGTTTCCGCGCAGGTAGCCTATGTTGTGCCGGGGCAAGACAGCAGCGCGGCCGGGCTGACACGCTATGGCGAATCGCTTTTGCAGTTGGCGGAGCGCGCGGCGCAACTGGGTATCAAACTGGCGCTTGAGCACTTTCCAGGCAAAGCCCTGCCGACTGCCAGCGAGACTCTGGCCTTCATCGGCGCGCTGGGACATCCCAACCTCTACCTGCTCTACGACAGCGGGCATATCCTGCTTTCTGGCGAAGACCCGGTAGAAGTCATTATCAATGCGGGTGACCGGCTCGGCTATGTGCATGTTGATGACAATGATGGCAGCGGCGATCTGCACTGGAGCTTGCTAGACGGCGTCATGAGCGAAGAGGCGCTCTTCGACACGCTGCGCGCTCTGCATCAAATCAGCTACGGCGGCGCGTTGAGCCTGGAGCTAAGCCCAAGCCTGCCTCGACCCCAACGTGCGCTGCAGGAAAGCCGCGATATCTTGCTGCGGACGTTGCATCGAGCCGCCTTTCAGTAGGTGTCAATAATAATTTGTTGCACAAGCCCGCACGGTGCGCTACACTGCGGGCGGTATGTTGACCAGTTGCCCGGCGAGCCGGCAGCCGCTGGCCAACATTTTCGCAATGTCAATGCTTTACATACCCATTCGCTTCTGAAAGGAGTCACTCGTGTTTAGAAAATCCACGCTCTTGCTGCTAGTTGCAGTCATGCTGCTGGCGATGCTGCCGCTTTCGGCGGTTTCGGCGCAGAACCCCGACTGCGAAGGCGATGTCACGCTCACTTATTGGCATCACTGGGGGGGGAACCGCATCCCGCTGATGGAAGAACAAGTCGCCGACTTTGAGAATCACAATCCCGGCATCTGCGTCGACAATGTCTTCCTGCCCTGGGACAATCGCTTGCAGAATCTGCTGGCTGCCATCGCCGCCGGCAACCCGCCTGATGTAACGATGTTCGGCCGCCATGACCTGCCCTTCTTCGCCGCGACCGAGTCCATCATCCCACTGGACGATTACATGGCTGCCGATGGCATCGACTCAGCCATCTTCCATCCTTCCGAATTTGCTGGCACGCAGTTCAATGGCAAGACCTGGCTGCTGCCTCTGCCCGGTGGCGGCGCCTTTGCGATCGCCTGGTACAACGCCGATCACCTCGCCGAAGCCGGCATCGAGAGCTTCCCCGAAACCTGGGACGAGATGCTCGCTGTGGCGGAAGCCCTGACAATCGGCGATGGCAGCTTCCTGGAGCGAGTCGGTTTCAACGCCAACGGTGTTACGGGCTTCCCTTTCTTGGCCTGGCTCAATGCCAACGGACAGACCTGGATCAGCGACGACCTGCGCAGCATCACCATCAACAACGAAGCGGGCATCGAGACGCTCGAATTCATGCAAGCCATGACGGAAATCAACTACGGCATCGAAGAACTGAACGCCTTCTGGGAGATGTCTGGCGAATTCGACCAGGGTCCGCTCATCCAGGGGCTGGTGTCGATTGAATCGAATGGCTCGTGGACTCTCTTCCAACTGGAAGACCATGCCGAGACTCTGAACTATGATGTTGCGCCCATCCCCTACGGACCGAGTGGCAGCGCCGACCGCCGCGGTGGCGCCCACGGTGGCTGGGGTTATATGATCCCCAAGAATGCCGCGCACCCGGACGAAGCCTGGCAGTTGGTCAAGTGGCTGACCACGGAAGTCGATGGCAAAGGCGCTTGCTGGTTCATTCAGCAGCAGCAACGTCCCTCGCCCTTGGTGGAATGCAACGGCTATGAGAAGGACGGCGTGGTGCATCATCGCGCGGAATCCATCCTGGGCGTCGCCGCGCTGGATTACTTGGTGCCGGTCGCGCCAGTGCAGCCCGAAGCCAATCAAATCCTCAACCGCATGCTGGAAGATGTGTTCTTCGGTGATAGTTCGATTGAAGACGCATTGGCAAGCGCCGAGGCAGAAATCCAGGCATTGCTGGATAGCTTCTGGGAAGAATACGGCTAGAGCGAAATCTCGTGGTGTGGGGCGCTTTCGGGCGCTCTGCATCACTTTCCGCGCGGAGCAAAGCAGGGAACCCCCGAAATGGCACAAGCATTTGGCGCGCAGCTGAGTGCCTTGCGAGGCCGCAGACGAACCCGTTGGCGCGACCTTTCGCCCATGCGCAAGCGAGAGGCAAAATTCGGCTTGCTGTTCATATTACCCTGGATTATCGGCGTTCTGCTGTTTGCGCTCTTCCCCTTTGTCGCGTCCTTCCTGCTCAGCTTCACTAAATACAATATTGTCGCGCCGCCGAAATGGGTGGGCTTGGAGCACTATGCTCACATCTTCACCGATGATCCGCTGTTTGTGAAGTCGCTGTGGAATACGTTTGTTTATGTTGCTGGCTCGGTCATAATCCGCATCGTGCTGGGCTTTGCCCTGGCGCTTCTGCTCAATACCAAGGTGCGTTTCCTTGGTCTGTGGCGGACCTTGTTTTATCTGCCGTCGGTTGTGCCTATCGTGGCGCTTTCGGTGATCTGGCTCTATGTGCTCAATGCGCGGGCTGGCTTGCTCAATTCTTTGCTCTATGCGATCGGATTGCCGCGCGTCCGCTGGTTTGCCGACCCCGATTTTGCCATGCTCGCCTTCTTGATTATGAGCACCACCTGGGTCGGCGTTACTATGGTGATCTTTCTCGCTGGCTTGCAAGGCATCCCGGAAGAATATTATGATGCGGCCAAGATAGACGGCGCGAATGTGTTCCAGCGCCTGCTGCGCGTGACCATCCCGCTGATGACGCCGACCATTTATCTGAATGTGCTCATCAATATCATCGGCGCATTTCAAGTTTTCACGCAGATCTTCATTATGACCGGCGGCGCGCCCAGGGACGCGACTCGAACTTATGTCCTGCACTTGTTCGACCACGCATTTCAATACCTGCCGCCACAAATGGGCTATTCTTCCGCGCTCGCCTGGATTCTCTTCATGATCATATTTGCCTTCACAGCGGTCATCGTAGCGACATCACAGCGCTGGGTCTTTTATCAAGGCGGGGAGGCGGACTAATGTCAGCAGCGACATCGCCACGAAGCGTCCTGGAAAGCAATGGCTTCGTCCTCCTGTCGCGACTTGTGGGCCGCGCCCTGCTCTATCTATTGCTCATCGTGATGAGCCTCTGGTTCCTGGCGCCGCTGTTTTGGATGATCATGTCGTCTTTCATGCCCCTGGACCAGGTCGGCGTCTTCCCCGTGCAGTGGATACCCCGCGTCTGGCAGCCAGAGAATTATACGGACGCGCTGAAATTTTGGAACTTCGGCACCACCTTCCGCAATACCATGTTCGTCACCATCGTCTCGCTCATCGGCGATATCGGCTCTTGCACGGTCGTCGCCTACGGATTCGCCCGCTTTCGTTTCCCTTTTCGCGACGCGCTCTTCTTGATCCTGCTGGCGACTTTGATGCTGCCTTTCGCCGTGCGCTTGATACCAGTCTACGCCGCCTACGACGCCATCGGCTGGATCGATACTTTCTATCCGCTGATCGTGCCGAGTTTCTTCGGCAACGCCTTTTATATTTTCATCTGCCGGCAATTCTTCCTCGGCATCCCGCAGGACTTGCTAGACGCCGCCAAAATCGATGGCGCGAGCGAAGTGAGAATCTTCACGCAAGTGATGATCCCGCTCGCCAAGCCCGCTATCGTCGTCATCGCCATCTTGAGCTTCCAGAATAGCTGGAACGACTTCCTGGGTCCTTTGATTTATTTGAAGGATCCAGACCTGCATACGCTGGCCATTGGTCTCTACAAGTTCACCTCTTTGCCCGGGCAAGGCGGCATCTACAACCAGCAGATGGCCGCTTCGACCTTGATGGTTCTGCCGGTCTTGATTGTCTTTTTCCTGTTTCAAAAGCAATTCATCCAGGGCGCAAATATCTCTGGCTTAAAGGGCTGAGGGCTGTCCGCTATGGAGGCGCGTCCAACTAGCCTCTTTGCGCTGGCGGATCCAGCCTGCGCAAGCATCATCAATCAACCTGGCGGCGCATTGAGCGACTAGCGGATAGCCGTCACGGAATCTCATCGGGCAATAGAAAGCGAGTGGGCATGGCAAATCACAATCATTTGAGTCTGAGCGGCGTGATGCCTCACTTGGCGCTCAGTGCAGAACTGGGACCGCCGCGCAGCGAATGCGGCATCGGCGCGATGATGGCCTGGGCGGGTTCGCTGTGGCTGGTTACTTATGTATCGCACAAGTCACCCAGTGGAGTCGGCACGGGCCTGTATTGCATCAACGAGAGCCTGGAGATCGACAAGCATCCGCAAAGCTGCGTGGGCACGTATACCAACCGCATGGTGCATTTTGAGTCCAACCAGTGCTTCATCGGTCCGCATGTCATCGACGCGGCCGGCAATGTACGCACAATCGAGGGGCTGCGCGAAGTGCGCCTGTGCTCGACCATGCGCCACCTGCAGGACCCAGACAACAAAGTCTATATGTTGGGCATGGAAGGTGAATTCTATGAGCTGGATGTGCACAATCTGCAGCCGACCTGGTTGGCGGATTTGACGATTGAACTGGGCGTGCCCGACCATGACTACGCGCATTTCAAAGCCGCCTACAGCAACTTCGGGCGCGTCATCGTGGCCAACAACAGCTATGACGAACGCGATTATCTAGGCACGGAATCGGCTGGCAGGCTGGCGGAATGGGATGGGGAAAGCTGGACGATCATTGAGCGCAGCCCTTTCATCGAGGTCAATGGGCGCGGCAACTTCGCTGGCACGATCTTCGCCATGGGTTGGGACAAGCGCTCAGCCATCTTGCAGGTATATACCGAAGCCAACGGGCAATGGAAGCGCTATCGTTTGCCCAAGGCCAGCCACTGCTTTGACCACATGTGGCAGACTGAATGGCCGCGCATCCGCGAAGTCGATCACGAGCGCTTCATTCTGGATTGCCACGGCATGTTTTATGAGCTTTCGCCCTGGGCATACGAGAATCATATCTGGGGCATTCGGCCGATCTCCACGCATCTGTGGGTGCTGGGCGACTTTTGCACGTATCGTGGCCTGCTGGTGCTGGGCAGCGACAATGCCAGCCCGCATCACGGCGCGAATCAACTGGCTGGCGAGCCACAATCCGGCTTGTATTTTGGCAAGACTGACGACTTGTGGAACTTTGGCAAACCAGCCGGCTGGGGTGGTGTCTGGTGGGAAGATGCTGTTGCCGCCGATGAAGCCTCTGACCCCTACTTGATGACCGGCTTCGACAACAAGGCGCTGCACTTGTGTAACGATGGCGGCGAGCCCGTCACCTTCGGAATCGAGGTTGACTTCCTTGGCAATGGCAGCTGGAAGACCTATGCCCGCCTTGATATCCCGCCCGGCGATTATGCGCATCATAGTTTCCCGCCCGGTTACAGCGCGCATTGGGTGCGCATTCGCAGCAGCGCCGATTGCATCGCCACCGCCTATTTCACCTATACATAAGCAATAATTGGAGATCTTGCATGGATGGTTTACCAAAGCTTTCTGATGAACAGCGCAGACAATTCCGCGATGAAGGTTATCTGATCGTCCGCAATGTACTTGATGAAGCGACCATCAGCAGCCTGATCGAAGCCGGCGACCGACTGCTGGCGACCGACCAGCGCTTCAATCGCTTCGTGCAAGGAGGCGGGATTTACGATGGCTTTCGCAACTGCATCACGATGGACGATGCCTTCATTCCCCTGCTGACCAACCCGGTTATGCTGCCGTTGGTAATCCAGCTGCTCGGCTCGAACTTGCAGCTTTCCACCAGCCATCTTATCTATCGGCATCCCGATCCGCCTGGCAGTCCCGAAAGCGTCCGCAGGCCCGGTTGGCATCGCGACAATGGCCGGACATCGCTGGATCTGGGCGCTGGCAATTATCCGCGCATCGGCTTGAAGTGCGCCTTTTACCTGACCGACCTCAGCCAGCCCAACAGCGGTGTCACCATGCTTGCGCCGGGCAGCAACCAGCTCAAGGAGCGGATCGAAATCCCAACAGGCGCAACCGACCCCGTCAACGCCATCGAGCCGCTGTTGAATCCTGGCGATTGCGTGATCTTTGAATACCGCACCTGGCATGCTGGCGCGCCCAACTTCACGCAGATGACACGCAAAGCCGTCATGATCGGCTATGCCTATCGCTGGCTGAAACCGATGGATTATGTCAAACAGGACATGTCATTCGTCGAGAAGCTCAGCGACCTGGAGCAGTATCTGGTTGGCGAAGACCTGGACGACACCCTGGAATTCCAGCCCAGCGGTGGCTTCAACCCGCTCAACGACTGGTGCCAGCAGCATGGCGTCGAGCAAGATCGTCTGGGAACCTGAATAAGTGGAGGCAGAGATATGAAACAAGACAATCAAATCCCAAGAATGCTCAGCGAGCCGTTTTCAACTGAGGCGCGCGCGCCCAAGACGGTTCGGCTCGACAGCGATCTGGTCATCGTGGGTGGCGGCCTGGCAGGTACCTGCGCAGCCATCACAGCAGCCCGAGCTGGCATCAAGGTGGTGCTGGTGCAAGACCGTCCCGTGCTCGGTGGCAATGCCAGCAGCGAAGTGCGTCTGTGGGCTTTGGGCGCGACATCACACATGAACAACAACAACCGCTGGGCGCGTGAAGGCGGCGTCATCGACGAGCTCTTGGTCGAAAATATGTACCGCAACCGCGAAGGCAACAGCTTGATCTTCGACACCATCCTGCTAGAAAAAGTCGTTGAAGAGCCGAATCTCACGCTGCTGCTGAATACAGCCGCCGTCCATGTTGCCAAGAGCGATGGCGAAACGATCGAATCCGTTACCGCCTTCTGCAGCCAGAATTCTACCCAATACGAGCTGTACGCGCCGCTATTCTGCGATGCATCGGGCGATGGCATTGTGGCCTTCCAGGCGGGCGCCGCTTTCCGCATGGGCGCAGAAGCCAGCGACGAGTTCGGCGAGAAGTTCGCGCCCAGCGAAGAATATGGCTACTTGCTGGGGCATTCGATTTATTTCTACAGCAAAGATATCGGCGTGCCAGTGACGTTTGTGCCGCCCAGTTATGCGCTGGAAGATATCACGCAGATCCCGCGCTTTCGCAGCTTCAACACCGCCACCGATGGCTGTCGGCTGTGGTGGATCGAATATGGCGGCCGGCTGGACACCGTGCACGAAACCGAAACCATCAAATGGCAACTGTGGAAAGTCGTTTATGGTGTTTGGAATTATATCAAGAATTCGGGCGAGTTCCCCGATGCCGAGACTTTGACCTTGGAATGGGTCGGGCAGATCCCTGGCAAGCGCGAAAGCCGGCGCTTTGAAGGCGATACCATGATGATCCAGCAGGATATTATCGAGCAGCGGCATCATTATGACGCGATTTCTTTTGGCGGCTGGTCGATCGACCTGCACCCGGCTGATGGTGTCTTCAGCGAGCGGCCAGGCTGCGATCAATGGCATGCCAAGGGCGTGTATCAAGTGCCTTACCGCAGTCAATACAGCAAGAATATCCGCAATTTGTTCATCGCCGGGCGCATCATGAGCGCATCGCATGTAGCTTTTGGGTCAACGCGCGTGATGCTAACCCTGGCTTCGGCGGCACAATCGGTGGGCGTGGCGGCAGCGCACTGCATCCAGCACGGTCTGCTGCCACGGGATATCGCCCAACCCGGGCGCATCGAATTGCTGCAGCGCGATTTGCAGCGCGTCGGGCAATTCATCCCGCAATTCAAGCTCGAAGACGCCGAGGACCTGGTCAAGACAGCGACCATCCGCGCTTCCAGCAAACTCTGCCTGGACGAGCTGCCGGACGATGGATCGCGCCACCGACTGCAAAGACACTACGCGCAGATGCTGCCTTTGCAGCGCGGACGAACGTCAGGCATGACCATCTGGGCGGACGCGGACGAAGCCACGACGCTGGAAGTCCAGCTGCGCATCAGCTCGCGCCGCGACAATTACAGTCCCGATATCACGTTGAAGAGCCTGCGCATTGACCTGGCTGCAGGTGACAATCAGGCGCTTGAGCTGGACTTCGCGCAATTGATAGACGATTCGCGTTATGCCTTCGTCTGTGTCATGGCGAATCCGCTGGTGCAGCTGCATCTGAGCGACCAGCGAATCACCGGCTTGCTGGCGCTGCAGTATTGGCGGTCGCAGCAGCCCCAACACGATATCGGCGTGGAGTCGTTTGAGTTTTGGACGCCGCCTCGCCGCCCGGCCGGGCACAACATCGCCATGGCTTTCTCGCAGCCTATAGACAGCTTTGATGCGGAGAATGTTGGCAATGGCTTGTCACGCCCTACATCGGCGGTGAATGCCTGGGTGGCAGAAGCAGACGATCCCGCGCCAAAGCTGGATATCGGCTGGACATACCCGCAGAGCATCAGCCAGGTAACGCTCATGTTTGATAGCGACTTTGACCACGCCATGGAGACCAGCCTGCGCGGACACCCCGAGTCGGTCATGCCCTTCACGGTCAAGCATTATCGGCTGGGCGATGGCAATGGCAGAGTCTTCGCGGAAGTCACGGACAATCACCAGACCATCAACCAGATCCGCTTTGACGAGCCTGTCGAAACTGACCAGCTGCGAGTCGAAGTGCTGGAGGTGCAGGGGCAAGCGCCGGCCGCCATTTTTGGCCTGCAGTGCTATGCCTGACGAGGAGCGAATATGGTCAGCGAACGCGAGAAGTATTTCTTTGATCTGCGCGGCTATCTGCTGTTGAAGGGCGCGCTTTCGGCACAGGAGCTGCGCGAGCTAAACGCCGGCATCGACGCGCTGCTGCCCATGCAGCCCGGCATGTGGAATGGCTATGTGCACGGGCATACCTATGGTGATGACGAAGGACTGAACCTGCAGCAAATATATGAAGGCGGCGCGGCTTTCGAGCGCTTAATTGACCATCCAGCCTGGATCGACAAGGTCAAGACATTCGTCGGCGGCGCAGGCACATTCGACTACAACCACGGACCGCTTTTCATTGACGAGTGCTTCGCCAGCATACGCGGTCCTGGGCAGGCGATTGGCTTGCACAGCGGCGGGCACGAAGGCGCCAAGCGCACGCAATTCCGCTATTACAACGGCGGCTTCCACTGTGGGCAGATCAATGTGCTGATGGCCCTGACCGATATTGGCGAGGGCGATGGCGCAACCATGATCATCCCCGGCAGCCACAAATCCAACTTCGCGCATCCCGATGCCGAGAAGTACCGAATGAACAGCGACGAGCCTTATGTCGATCAAGTCGAGGGCGCGGTGGAAGTGCGCATGGACGCGGGAGACGCGATTCTGTTTGTGGACTGCCTGGCGCATGGGTCGGCCAGGCGCGTCAATGCCGGCGACCGGCGCATCATCGTCTTTCGTTATGGACCCAGCTGGGGCAATTTCCGTCACGGCTACCGCGTTTCCGATGAATTGGCAGCCCGGTTGACGCCAGAGCGCCTGCAAATCGTGCGTCCAAGAGCGCCGCTCATCCCGCAGTAGAAACGCCTAGGCTTGCAAATCGCGGACTTTTCGCTCGTCCAGCGCCACACCCAGCCCAGCGCCAGTCGGCAGGTCGTAGAAACCAGCGGCACAGGTCAAGGGCGATTCCAGCAGCATGTTGGCGGCTTCAAAGATCGGCGGCTGATACTCCAACAGGTACAAATTGGGAATAGCGGCCGCGGCATGGATGGTGGCGGCGATGCAAATGCCCAAACCGACGCTCAGATGCGGCGCGACCCGCGTGTTGAAAGCCTCTGCCATGCTGGCGATTTTGATGACTTCGCTGATGCCGGCGCGCCCGACATCCGGCTGCAAAATTTGCGCGGCGTCTTGTGCAAGCCAGGGGCGGAACTGATAGCGCGTGCGTTCCGTCTCGCCATGAGCAATCGGCACGGCTACTGCGGCCGCCAACTGCGCATGCGATTCGACATCCTCGGGGTTGATAGGCGCTTCAAAGAAGCCGACGCCCAGTCCGGCAAGTTCCTGCCCCAGCTGCACGGCGTCATCTAGCGCATAGACCCAATGCGCGTCCAGCAGCAAGACAGCCTCGTCACCGAGGGCATCGCGCAATGCGCCGACGCTGGCAGCATCGGCCCGCACACCATGACCAGCCGCCAGTTTGAATGCGTTGAAGCCTTTGTCGACATAGCGCAACGCCAACTCGACCCGCTCAGCGGAGGTCGGACGTGGCAATCCCGAGACATAGCAGGGCACAGCCTCGCGAAATGCTCCGCCCAGCAGTTGATACACGGGCTGCCCCAGAAGCTTGCCACGAAGATCCCACAATGCCGTATCACAGGCGCTGATGGCATCGAGCATGAAGCCGCCATAGTAGCCGCGCTCGCGCATCAAATCGTACATCACATTCCACAGCACATTGCCGTCCAGCGGATCGCGATGCAGCAGCGCCGGCGCAAGCAATTGCTCAATGATGACACAAACGACTTCTGGGGCAACTGGCGCCAGCGCCTCTCCCCATCCGAATGTGCCTTCGTCGGTGCTGATTTTTACGAAAGCCGTTTCGAGGTAACGGGAATAGAGCGCGCGATAAGGCGGACGCAGGAAATAAGCTCGTTCGTCGGCGCTTTTTGGCACAGTGCCCAGATACGCTTCTTCGCGTTTGATACGGACAGGGATGGCTTCGACATGCGTGATGCGCATTGGCTGTTTCCTCATTCTTCGGATTGACTTCACAAGTGGCGCGGCCGCGTGACGCGGACTATAGTGTAGGCGGCGAGCAAAGCACGCGCAACGAAGAGGCGACATGGACACGACACCGATGCTGGCTGGCATCTACCAGATTTTGCAGACACCTTTCACCGACCAGGGCGATATCGACTGGGACAGCTTCGCTCGGCAGATTGAGTATTGTGTGGCGGTGGGCGTGCATGGTTTGGTTCTGCCGGCGCTGGCCAGCGAGTTCTTCACGCTCAGTGATGCCGAACGCCAGCTGGTGGTCGAGTTCGCCGCGAGAGAAACCGCAGGGCGAATCCCGCTGGTTGCCGGCGTACAAGGCTTGACTCTGCGCTCGGCACTAGAATTCGCCCAACAGGCATGTGATAACGGCGTTACAGCGCTGATGGCCATGCCACCGTACCTGCGCAAAGCCAGCAAGTCCGCAGTCCGTGAATACTATCGGCAACTGGCGAAGTTCGACCGCCCGCTGATCATTCAGAATGCGCCTGCGCCCATCGGTTCGCCCCTGTCGCCGAGCGAGTTGTGCGAGTTGCTGGCGCTGGAAGCCGGCATCCAATACATCAAGGAAGAGACCGTGCCGATCTTGCAGCATATCAGCGAGATCATCGCGCTGGACGCCGGGCATTGTCTGGGAGTCTTTGGCGGCGTCAATGGCATCTATCTGATAGACGAATTGCAGCGCGGCGCATGCGGGAATATGCCGGCCGGTGGATTCGTCGATGTGCAGGTCAAGATTTACGATTTGTACCGCGCGGGCGAAATTGACGAAGCCGAGCGAATCCACTTCCTGCTCTTGCCGCTCTTGAATTACGCCATGGTCTATGGCGTCTCTTTGCACAAGTTCGTGTTATGGCGGCGCGGGGTGCTGACATCGCCATTCGCGCGCGACCCACAGAAGATCAGCCTGAATGCGGATGACATCGGCGCAGTGGAAAGGCTGTGGAGCAGAATCGCCGAATATGCCGCTGTGGACTACCCATTTGCATAAGCTGCTGGCGGGCTTGAGATCAATACGTCCATGCGCGCGGCAAGGGTCGTTCCATCGCCAGCAGACGGGTCAGCAGCAGATGCCGACACTCCGCCAGAGCAATTTGGTAGTCAGCGTTGCCCGCCACATCGTGATAGGCGCCTGGGTCGCTGCGCATATCCCACAAGTTCTCGCGTCCATCGGCATGCGCCAAATAACGATAGCTTTCGCTGCGCAGGCTCTTCCAGCCCGGGCCTTCAGTAAGCGCTGATGCCTTGCTTCGATCCGCACTCCCAGCCAACAGCGGCGCGAGACTCTCCCCTTGCAGAAAAGGCGGGATCTGGATGCCAGCCAGCTCCAGCAGAGTCGGCACGATGTCTACCGCTTCCACGATTCCACCATGCTCTTGCCTTTCCTGCCCGCCCGGCGCAGCAATGATCAGCGGCACACGACTGACGGCGTCATCGGCAGGATAGCCCTTGCCATAGCGCAGGTGATCGCCCAGCCATTCGCCGTGGTCCGAGGTGAAAACAACGATGGTGTTGTCGCGCGTCCCGCTTGCGTCCAGCGCCGCCAGGATGCGCCCGACACAATGATCCATTTCGCTGATCATGGCGTAATAGCCTTGCTTCGCCCGCCGCAATTGCGCATCGGAGAAAGGCGCATTTTCATCGGCGGGTCGCTGATTGTCGATAGGGGACGGAAACTGCGGCAGAGAGAGCGACTCGTTGTCGTATAGGTCTAGGTAAATCTGCGGCGCGATCCATGGCGCGTGCGGCGAATAGAAGCCAGCGATGCACAGGAAGGGCTGGTCGCCAGCCGCTTTGATGAATTCGGCTGTTTGTTCGCCGACGAATGCGCTGTGAGTCAGATGGACGGCAGCGGCGAAGGGGATGCCGCGGTCAAAGTCATGCCGGCCTTGTGGATCGCCACGATGCACGACACCGTCATCTATGCCCATGGTCTGCTGCCAGACCTGTGTTGCTGGAGGAATTCCCGCGCTGATGCCGTCCATCTGGTCGGGCGCTTGCTGGCGTACCCAGGCGCGATAGGCATCTTCGTACACGCCCGGCTCATCAGCGATCTCGAGGTGATCGAAACCATAAGCCGGATGCGGCAGACGGTGGTCGCGGTTGGCATGGGGCAGAAAATGCAGTTTGCCGATATTGGCGCTGCGATAGCCATATTGCGCAAGCATGTGCGGCAAGGTGATGATAGTCTCGGGGACAGGCACGCCCATATCCGTGATGCCCAGGGTCGATGGATACCTGCCCGAAAGCATGCTGATGCGGCTGGGCATGCAGACAGGATTTTGCACGAAATGATGCGAAAATGTGGCGCCGCGCGCCGCCAGCCGATCGAGCTGCGGCGTCTTGATTTCGGTGTTGCCAGCCGCGCCCAAAGCATCCCAACGTTGCTGATCGGTGTAGAGTATGAGGATATTGGGACGTTTCATGCGGCTTCTAGTCTCGTCTGCGCTTCGGCCAGCTCGTCCAGCAAAGATACCATGAAAACATGCGGCGAAAGTGGCGCAATGCCGTCCGCGCAATTATCATTGTGCACAGGTCAAGTGTACATTGCAGCCCGCGAAACGGGAAAGATTGGGTCGGTGCGCCACTCGGCATGCGTATATGAGGGACATTATGATTTCGAACTTCGAGAACATTTCCAGTATGACGCTCACACAAGAAGCCTTCGCCCAAGCCTTCCGTGACAACCTGTATTACACGCGCGGCCAAGCCATTTATACCGCCACCTCGCGCGACCTGTATACGGCGCTGTCGATCACCGTGCGCGATTATATGATGTACTTCTGGCAGCAAAATGTAGATTGCTATTTCCGCCAGAATCCCAAATTCGTTTATTACCTGTCTGCGGAATATTTGCTGGGCGCGCAGCTGGAAAAGAATCTGCACTACACAGAAACCGACCAGCTGGCGCGCGAGACGATGCGCCAACACGCTATCGACCTCGACGAGCTGATCGCGCTGGATATTGAGCCGGGCTTGGGCAATGGCGGCTTGGGACGACTCTCGGCTTGTTTTATGGATTCGCTGGCGACGCTGAATATCCCGGCGGTAGGCTATGGCATCCGTTATGAATATGGCATATTTCGTCAGTCCTTCCGCGACGGCTGGCAGGTGGAAAGCCCAGACGAATGGCTGTATTACGGCAATCCCTGGGAATTCCCCCAACCCGACGACATGGTCGAAGTGGGTTTCGGTGGCTATACAGAGAGCTACACCGACAGCGAGGGCAAGTTTCGTGTCCACTGGCAGCCAGCGCAGACCATCATGGGACAGCCCTACCACACCTTGGTGCCGGGCTACAAAACCAAGACCGTCAACATGCTGCGGCTGTGGAGCGCGCGCGCCACACGAGAATTCGACTTGCAGCTCTTTGATGTTGGCGATTATTCGCGCGCTGTGGAGCAAAAGACCAGCAGCGAAAATGTCACCAAAGTGCTCTACCCAAACGACAATACGCCACAAGGCAAGGAATTGCGCCTGAAGCAGCAGTACTTCTTCGTGGCCTGCTCGCTCAACAACATCATCAAGCGCTTCAATATCTTGAATGCCGACTGGGAAGAATTGCCCAATGTGGCGGTCATCCACCTGAACGATTCGCATCCCGTCATCGCCATTGCCGAATTCATGCGCTTGATGGTCGATGTATATCTGCTAGACTGGGAACGCGCCTGGAGCATCACCACACGCACCTTCGCCGCCACGCAGCATACCCTCTTGCCCGAAGCGCTGGAGAAATGGCCCACCTCGCTGATGGAGTATTGCCTGCCGCGGCATCTGGAAATCATCTACGAGATCAACCATCGCTTCCTGGAAGATGTGCGCATGACATTCCCCAACGACACGGGGCGCGTGCAGCGAATGTCCATCATTGAAGAGGGTGCGGAAAAACAAGTGCGTATGGCCAACCTGGCATGCGTGGGCAGCTATTCAGTCAACGGCGTCGCCCAACTGCAATCGAACTTGCTGCAGTCGCGCGTCTTTCCCGATTTCGCCGCTATGTATCCGCATAAGTTTGGCAACAAGACCAATGGCGTCACGCCGCGCCGCTTCATGAAATTGGCGAATCCACAGTTGGCTGAGCTCATCACCGGTCGGATCGGCGCGGGCTGGCTGAGCAATCTCGAGGAATTGACACAGCTGGAAGCCTTCGTCGATGACCCGCAGTTTCGCGCGGACTGGCGAGCGATCAAACGCGCCAACAAAGCTCAATTGGCAGACATGATCGGCGCGCTGCTTGGCTTGACGATCGACCTGGACTCCCTGTTTGATGTGATGGTCAAACGCCTGCACGAATACAAACGCCAGTTGCTGAAAACGTTGCACATCATTCATTTGTATCAGCTGCTAAAGCGCGATGCCGCTGCCGATGTCGCGCCAACCACCTTCGTTTTTGGAGCGAAGGCCGCGCCCGGTTATCACATGGCAAAGCTGATCATCAAGCTGATCAATTCTGTGGCTGATGTCGTCAATCGCGACCCGGCCTGCGCAAATCGGCTACGCGTCGTCTTCATCCCCAATTTCAATGTAACATGCGGGCAGCGCGTCTATCCCGCGGCCGACTTGTCCGAGCAGATTTCGCTGGCCGGCAAAGAAGCATCGGGCACGGGCAACATGAAATTCGCGCTCAACGGGGCATTGACGATCGGCACGCTCGATGGCGCGAACATCGAAATCCGCGAGCGAGTCGGCGCAGACAATTTTTTCCTCTTCGGCATGACAACAGACGATATCCACGCAGTCCGGCAGCAAGGTTATAACCCGCGCAGCCTCTATGAGAGAGATGCCGACCTGCGCGCAGTCATCGACTGGATCGCCGGTGGCGTTTTCTCGAGTGGTGATACCGGGCTCTTCCAGCCGATCGTCGATTCCTTGTTGCATCACGATGAATACATGCTCTGCGCCGACTTCGCCAGCTATCTCGAGTGCCAGCGACAAGTGGCAGCTGCCTTCGCAGACAGAGAGCGCTGGACGACCATGTCCATCCTCAATGCCGCGCGCTCGGGCTTCTTTTCGTCCGACCGCACGATTGCCGAGTACAATCAGGAAATCTGGCGCGCCTCCATCCTGGATATCAGCCGCGGCGATTGAAGGCAGCCAGCCCGGGAAAGAACGCGCCGACACAAATTTATTGCATCGTACAGAAGGATAGACCAATGAGCCAATCAGAAACCGCCCGTATTCGCATCGACACCAAGCGAGTCATCAGCCCTATTTCGCCCTTGCTCTTCAGTGGCTTTGCCGAGCACATGGGCCGGTGCATTTACGAAGGCATCTTCGACCCAGCCTCTGCACAGGCCGACGAGAATGGACTGCGGCGCGATGTGCTGGCGGCGCTGCGAGAACTGAACTATCGCTCCATGCGCTATCCTGGCGGCAACTTCCTCAGCGGCTATAACTGGGAAGATGGCATCGGCCCCAAGTCGCAGAGACCGCGGCGGCGCGAACTAGCGTGGCAGGCAATCGAGATCAACCAGTTTGGCACGGACGAATTCCTTCACTTCTGCCGCGAGATCGGCACAGAGCCGATGTTGGGCGTCAATATGGGCACGGGCAGCATTCAGGACGCCGCCAATCTGGTCGAGTATTGCAATGCGCCAACCGGCAGCCAATACGCCGACAAGCGCGCCGCAAATGGCAATCCAGACCCCTATGGCGTGACGTATTGGTGCCTGGGCAACGAGATGGATGGTCCCTGGCAGATCGGGCATCTAAATGCAGTCGACTATGGAAAAAAAGCCCGCGAAGCCGCCAAGCTGATGCGCTTGCACGACGACTCGATAGAATTGGTGCTTTGCGGCTCTTCTGGTCCCGCCATGCCCACCTATCCCGAATGGGACCGCGTCGCCCTCGAGCTGTGCTGGGAGCAGGTCGATTACCACTCCATGCACTATTACGCTGCCAATCCAACGGATGACAGTCCCAGCTACCTGGCAATCAGCGCGCATCTGGAAGAATTTGTCGACACACTGGCCGGCGTCCTGCGCTATGTCAAAGCGAAGTCCCGCTCCAAGCGCGATGTCTACCTGTCTTGGGACGAGTGGAATGTGTGGTACAAGGCGCGGGAAATGTCGGATATGCGCGGCAGCTGGCAAGATGCGCCGCATTTGATCGAAGAAGTCTACAACCTGGAAGACGCGCTGGTGGTGGCGCAGTGGTTGAATGTCTTCTTGCGCAAAGCCGATGTGCTGAAGATCGCCTGCATCGCCCAGATCGTCAATGTTATCGCCCCGCTGCTCACTCGCGGCGATGACCTGCTCAAGCAGTCGATCTATTATCCGCTGCTGCATTTCAGCCAGCTGGCGAAGGGCAATTCACTGGATGTTCAGGTGGAATCGCCACGCTACGAAACAGCGCAATTTGGCGATATGCCGCTGCTGGATGCCTCGTCCGGGCACGACGCAGCAACTGGAACGAATACCATCTTCCTGGTCAATCGCTCGCTGCAAGACGAGCTGCCGCTGGAGATCCACTGGCAAGATCAAGCGCCCCGGCAGATTCGGGCAGCGCATCAGCTTGCGGGCAGCGATCCCAAAGCGCAGAACAGCTGGGAAGATCCAAATCGAGTGATGACGCGGTCTATCCCTGTGCCGCGGGTCGCCGATGGGCTGGCGCAGCTCATCCTGCCGCCGCTGTCGTTTACGGCGTTGGAAGCATCGCTCTAGGTTGTGAATGCACAGGTATGCGCCTGCCCTGCTCGTTGGATGCCACAGCCGCCAGCATGATCTCGGTGATGTGTCGGGCTGTCCACAGATTGGATAGTGTCGGCTGTTCGCCTCGTTCCATGCAGCGCAGCCAGTCTGCGTGCTGGTTAACCACGGGTGGCGGGGTGAGCTTCTCAATGATCGGGGCTGCCCACTCGCGTTCGTAGGAGCCGGGGCGGATGTAGGCGATTTCGTCTCCGGATTGATGCAGCTTGCCGGCTGTGCCATGCACGCGCAAGTAGGATGATCGCGCCGGATCGCACCAGCCCGTCTCGGCAGTGGCCAGCGCGCCATTCGCCATCTCCAGGATGACCGTTGCGGTGTCTTCCAGCTTTGTCGGCTTGGCGACTGTGCTCATGCGGGCGGTCACCGACTCCACCTTGCCCAGCAGCGCAACGATGTTGGCGATGGCATAGACGCCCATGTCGACCAAGGCCCCACCGCCAGCCTTGTCTGCATCATAGAACCAAAAGTCGCCTTCGACACGCGGCTCGCTGAAGCTGTCGCTGACTTCGGCATAATAGACTTCTGGACCGCCGTGGCTATGGCGTGCCAGCGCGCCCGAGACTGTGCCGATCGCCCCCGCTGCTAGCATTCGGCGCATTTCATAGACGACCGCGCTGAAAGACGGACGGCAGTAGATTATTTGCTGGGGGCGCATTTCAGTGGCTGCCACGAGCCGGTCGGCTTCTTCCAGCGTCGTGCACAGCGGCTTTTGCATGAACAGGTGCAGGCCGCGTTCCAGCACAGCCAAGCCGGCTTCGGCATGCAGCGGATGCGGCAGCGCGACAATCACCGCGTCCAGTGTCGAGTCGTCAAGCAAGTCGCTCCAACTGGTGGAATAGCGCGGCACATCAAAGCGCTCGCAGAGCAGACGCAAGCGGCTGTCGCTGCGCCCACAGATGTGCGTAACGCGCAGACCCGCGACCTCGGCGATTTCTGGCAAGTGGCTGAGCGCGGCAATACCGCCTGCGCCCAGAATGCCGATATTAGGCATTGAGCCAGCCATTCAGAAAGGCCTGGCTGCGCCGAATCGAGCCGACCATATCTTCATTACCCGTCTCGTCTTCAATGGCCAGCACGCCGCTGTAGCCGATATCTCGCAGCGCTTGCAGGTAGCCGTCCCAGGGAACGAGGCCCTCGCCGCAGGTGGCTTCGCGCGTTTCGGGATTCCAGTCTTTGGCATGGGTGTGGATGATCTTGTCACCAAGGATATGCACGCCCTGGATCGTCCCGGCTTCCGAGCCATAGCGCAGCAGATTGCAGGGATCGTAATTGACTTTCAGCCAGGGATTGCCGATTTCGTCGATGAAAGCGCCCAGAGCGGCAGGTGGCTCTTGCCCGGTTTCCAGCGCAAAATATACGCCGACGCTCGCCCCATATTCTGCGATCTCTGCCACGGAGCCGAGCATGATCTGGTAGGCTTCGTCCTTTGGATCATCGGGCAAGATGCCAGGATGCGTGGTAACAACATCCCCGCCCATTTCTGCCGTTGTGCGGAGCGCCTGCTTGGTTTTGTCGATGCGCCAGCGCAGCCCTTCCCGCTCTTCCAGGCCGCCGAATGTGCTCGCGCCTTGCAGTTGAGCGCAAAAGCCGCTGAAGGTGATGCCCAGCGACTCGGCGATTTGGCGTGCTTCGCGCCGATTAGATGGGCTGCCAAACTCGGGGTCGAGGATACAGGGCCAGTCGTCACGATGCACGATCCATGGCTGCACAGACTGACAGCCGATCTGCGCCGCGATATTCATTTGATGCGCCAGCGCGCTTACATCGGCTGTCGGTCCCAAGGTCCAAAGCGCGCAACCAATTGTCATCTCGCTCATTTCTTGCCCTCGTCGGATTATCATGCATGGATGTCGATAGTCTAGCAGATCGAACAGCAGCGCCTCACATCGCTGGCTGGGCACGGCGCATCATCAGCACTGTCAGCGCTGCCAGCCCATATGCCGCTGCGCCCAGCCACAACACCGCGCCGAAGCCGATAGCGATGGACAAAATGACTGCTGTTATGGACCCAGCGACTGTGGCCATGCCGTTCACCGACCAGGCGATGGCGACTCCGCGCCGGTCAAGTTTTGCGATCTCCGCCAGCGCCTGCGGAAATGGCACGCCCATGCACAGCGCCAGTGGAAGCAGCGAAACAAGCGCCGCCAACAGACGAGTGGACAAGGTGGCTGTATTCAGCTCACGGCTCATCACTGCCCAAAGCGCGCTCCACAACAGCGCCAAGACCATCACGAGAGCCGGCGTCAACTGCGGAAATCGAAACAACAGCGCGCGGAAGCGCACCTGGCTCAAGCCGCTGCCGATGCCGCCGCCGACCAAGAATGTGAATAGCGCCAGCGCCACCGCCCAGGTCGGATGGCCGAGGAAGAGCCGAGCCTGCTGGATCGCATAGATTTCCAGCGCGATAAAACCCAGTCCCAGCAAGGCCACATAAGCGGGCGACAGGCTGCTCGCCACAGATTTGCTGCGTCGCCACAGCCCCAGGCACAGCAGCGCCAGTCCCAGCGCGCCCAACAGGGTCAACAGCGCCAGTGGCTGTAAACTGGTCGGGATGCCCCGCTCAAACTGGAAAAAATAAGGGCGGTCATCAGTCGCTGGTGAATAATCGACCTCGGCAGCCGCGATTGTTTCCACGAAGGTCATCGCGCCAGCAGCGACTTCGTCCAGGGGCGGCTGGACGAGCACATGGGGCAAAAGCAGCGGCGTGAAGCCGACACTGCGAGCGATCGCCCCCAGCGCCAGCGAATCATCTTCCGAAAAGGGCTGCGCGCCAACCAACAGCAGCGGCACGGGCATGTCGGCACGCTCGTCGAGGAAGGCCATCAGATGCTCAAGCGCCTGCGCATCGCTCTTGCCCCGATGCTGGAATGCCGCTATCGCCGTGGAAAGCGCGCGCGTCAGAGTCGCTTCGTCATACAATTTCAATGCCAGTTGCCCGCCCTCGGTCAGATGCGCCAGGTAATCGGCAAAGGCATCTGCTGTATAAACCATATTCTCCGACAGCGCATACCCGCCGCGTTCGGCCGCCAGCGACAGGACTTGCGAAAGAAAGATCAAGTCGTATTTGTCGTTAGAACGCCGCAGCTCCCCGCGACCATCGTCTACCAGCACAGTGACATTGGGCTGGTCATAAACCGCGCCGTTGCGGCTGCTCATGGCTCGCGTCATATCCACGCTCGCGCCGTTGACCTCGACCGCCACGATGGAACGGGCTCGGCTCTGCAGCGCAAAATATACATCCATTCCGGCGCCGGGACCGACGATGAAAACGCGCGCTGGCTGCTCGGTTGCAAACGGAAAAAAGCCGATATCACGCAGATGCTGTGTCGAAGACGCCGGCTGTGGCATGACTGAGGCCGCCCCACCATCCACATAGATGCGCAGCGGCTGACCGTCGCCGGGATCGACCAGGTCGGTGCGCGCGAAGGCGTCCCAGCGCGTGTCGATTATTGCGCCGCCCGCAGACAGCGCAGACACGATTGGCTTCTCTGCCGCCAGCGCCGTCATATCCATATCCAGCAGGCGAGCGCTGACATTGACGCCAAGGACACATGCACAAATTGCCAGGCCAGCCAGCGTGACCAGCCGTCCGCGCCGCGCTGACAGATACCAGGCGGCCAGCGCAAATCCCAGCGCCGCGATCAGCACAACATCCAGCGCGCCGAAGCGGTTCAACAGGGGAATCGTCAAGACAGCGCCCAGCCCCGCACCAAGCAGATCGCCCATATACAGCAGGCGACTGTGGGCTGCATGCAAGCTGAACAAGACCGACATCGCCAAGCCAAGCCAAGCGAAAGGCAGGGCCAATGCCGCAAATAGCAGCGCCGGCATGCGCAAGGGCAGCGCAGAGCTGCACAAGACTGCCAAGAACAGGCTGCTGGCGGCGGCGAAGAGGCAATAGTGCGCGAGTCGCTCTTCGTGCAGCAGCTGTGGTCGCCAGGCAGGCAGCGCAGCGCCGATGCCGATGCCTAAAATCGCCACCGAAATAACCAGAAATACATAGGGTGGAAAGTAGAGAAGGGACAGCAACCGCGTCAGCGCGATCTCCAGGCACAAGGCGCTGGCGGACAACAGTGCAGCAGCCAGCAGCCGCCGGGGCAAGAGGGGCATGGTCACAAGCCCCGCCTAGCGCCGCAGCTTGGGGTCGAGCGCATCGCGCAGTCCATCGCCGAGGAAGTTAAAGCCCATGACCGTAAACAGAATCGCCAAACCAGGGAAGAAAGCCATCCAGCCCGACTGTCGAAAGAAATCGCGCCCTTCGGCCAGCATGCGCCCCCAGCTGGGGTCGGGCGGCTGGGTGCCGAGGCCAAAGAAGCTCAACGCGGCTTCGGCCAGGATCGCAAAAGCCAGGCTGAGCGTGATCTCTACGATGATAGGCGAAAGCACATTGGGCAGCACATGCCACAGCAGGATGCGCAAATCGCCCGCGCCCAATGCCCGCGCCGCGATGATAAATTCTTCGTTGCGGATGCCCAGCACAGCCGCCCGGGCGATGCGCGCAAAGATTGGGATGTAAACCAGGCCAATAGCGATCATGGCATTGTTGATGCCCTTGCCCAGCGCCGCCACAATTGCGATCGCCAGCAGCAGCGCCGGAATCGAATACAGCACATCCATGGCGCGCATGATGACTTCGTCTGTGAAGCGCCTGCCATAACCCGCCAGCAATCCCAGGCCGGTGCCCAGGATGGTCGCCACGCTGACTGCCACCAGCCCCACTTGCAGCGATATGCGCGCGCCCAGGATGATCCGTGAGAAAATATCGCGTCCAAAGTCGTCCGTGCCCATCCAGTGTGCAAGCGATGGACTGGCAAAGCGATTGGCGAAATCCATGCCGTTGGGGTCGTAGGGGGTGATCGCAGGACCGAATACGCCCATCACGATTACGAGAAAAAGCACACAAACGCCAAACATCGCCAGCCGATGCCGCAGCAGCCGCTTGCCCGCGTCTCGCCACAACGTGTTGGCAACGTCTAATTCCTCGTCAACGATTCGCCTGCGCACTTGCATATTTGTCATCACCCGCCCCAACTAGGCGTATTCTATGCGCGGATCGAGGACGAAATAGAGCAGGTCGACCAGCAAGTTGACCATGGTGAACATCACGGCCACGACTAGCACTGTGCCTTGCAGCAAGGGATAGTCGCGCTCCAGAACGGCATTCAGCGCCAGCCGCCCCAGGCCGGGCCAAGAAAAGACCACCTCGACAATGACGACGCCGCTGAAGAGGGCGTTAATCTGCAGGCCGATGATGGTGACGATATTGATCATGGCATTGCGCAGGGCATGCCGCAGAACGACCGTCCGTTCTCCCAACCCTTTGGCGCGCGCTGTCTGCACATAGTTGGCGCTGAGCACATCCAGCATGGCGCTGCGGATAAAACGGGTCATGATCGAGGCGCTCACGAAGCCCGCGGTGAAAGCCGGCAGCACGATATGCGCGAACCAGTCGCCCGGGTCTTCGGTGATGGGCGTATAACCACTAGGCGGCAGCAGCGAATAATTCAACGAGAAGATGATGACCAGCATGATGCCCATCCAAAAGGACGGGATCGATACCCCGATCTGGCTGAATAGGGTCGAAGCGATATCGACAGCGCTGCCTGGCTTCAACGCCGACACGATGCCGACCGGGAAGGCGATCGCCAGCCCCACCAGCAGAGACACCAACGCCAGCTCGAAGGACGGGCCGATCCGCCCCCAAAGCTGCGGCGCGACCTCTTGGCCATTCAGCAGACTCTGCCCGAAGTCGCCCTGCGTCAACGCGCCCAGCCAAGACAAGTATTGTTCGACGACGGGACGGTTCAAGCCCAGCCGATCGCGCAGACCCTGAACCGCCTCATCGTTGGCATAAGGACCCAGCACGACCCGCGCCGGATCGCCCGGCACGATCTGCACAATCATAAAAACAACCACCGTGACCCCCAGCACAACAACGAAGGCTGAGAGCAGACGCTGGACGATGTATTGATAATTCACAGCGCAGCCACCTTGGCGCTCGCCGAGCAACTGGCGCAGCAGGATGAGATCGGCGCGAGCCAGAAAACCCGGCCCGCGCCGATTGCCTGCCTAGCCTTCGACGGTGGTATTCATGTAGAGGTTGTTGTTGTCGGGGCGCAGCACATAACCCTGAACGCGCGGGCTCATGGCGCGCACGAAAGCCGGGTTATAGAAGTAGACATAGGGCACAGCGTCCACGAGGATGCGGTTGGCTTCTTCGTAGATCGCATAGCGCTCGTCAAAGTCGGAAACCTGGCGACCCGCATCGACCAGCTCGTCAAAAGCGGGGTCGCTGTAGCCGGTGAAGTTGAAGACCTCGCCCGTGCGATGCTGCAAATAGTAATACTGCTCGACATCAATCAAGCCATTCCAGCTGCAAATATAGCCGTCATAGCGGAAGTTGCCCTCGAGCTCCAGCCATTCTGCCCATTCTGGCGCATTGATGGTGGTGGTGATGCCGATGGCAGCCAGCTGCGCCTGCAAGACCTGCGCCTGCCGCACAGTGTCCTGGTAGGTCGAGGTCGGCATCAGCTCCATCTCGAAGCCATCGGGATAGCCGGCTTCTGCCAGCAGCGCCTTTGCCTTGTCGATATCCTGCGAATAGGGCGCATAGTCGAAGTGCCAGGGGCTGGCGGTGTCGATAGGACCGCCATAGAGCGGCGTGCACAAGCCAAAATCGCCCGCGGAACACAGGTCGTCGCGGTTGATGGCATAGGCGATTGCCTGGCGGACGCGGTGGTCGTTCAATGGCTCCCGCATCAGATTCAAGCCGATGTACTTGTAGGCCAGCGCTGGCGATACCTGCACATTGATATCGGGATTGTCTTGCAGGGCTTGCACAGACTGTGGAGCGACAGCTGTGATAAAGTCAACCTCGCCACCCAGCAGAGCCGCCTCGCGAGCGGCATCTTCTTGGATGACCGTGATTTCTACCGCATCGAGCATTGGCAGCCCTTCGTGCCAGTAGTTCTCGTTCTTGGCGAGCGTCATGCTAATCGTGCCGTCCAAGTCTTCAACGGTGAAGGGGCCGGTGCCAATGGGCACGACAATCACGCCATTTTCATCCACGCTGTCGGGATGAACGATGGCTGTCGAGCGAGCAGACAGCAGAATGGGCAAGATGGCGTTGGGTTCGGGCGTGGTGGCAGAAACGGTGTAGTCATCGACGGCTTCCCAGACCGTGCCGGGACCGCCAACAGACGCAACGCGCCCAGAGCCCGTATCGGGGTTGAGGATACGATTCATGGAGAAGACGACATCCGCGCTAGTCATCGCGTCGCCATTGGAGAAATGCACGCCCTCGCGCAGGATAAATGTCCAAGTCAAGCCATCATCAGATTGCGACCAGTCCGTTGCAAGCAGCGGAGTCAGTTCCATATCGTCATTGTTGGTGGTCAGCGATTCGACAACATTCGCCAAGATATGGAAGCTGGAGACAGTGCTGGCGACATGGGGGTCCAAGCCCGTCCACTCGGCATCATGCGCGGAGTGCAGCACATTTTCGGACATCTGCGCCAAGGATCCTGCGCCGAGCGAAGCCACCAGCGCGACCAGCAGCAGCAATGGCAAAAACATACGAAAATACTTCATCGTGAAGGTTCCTTTCCATTCGGATTTACTATGCAAGTGCTTTCTTTCCTCAATCATTGATTGAAACAAGGGCTCTCCTTTCTGCCATGCGACAATTGCTTGGGGCTGCGTATGCCAATACGGCTCATGCCACCCGCGCAGAGAATCTATCCAATTGCGCAGCGCGCGTCAAGCAAAATGGGCATTATGGGGGCTCGCTTGACAACCGCCACCATGCGCGTTACCCTTAATGAAGCCATTGTTCTGCGGCGGACTGAAGCAGAGCACTGGTCCATTTATAGATTTGCAGAGGAGAAACGCATGAAACACAGGAGTGTATTCCTTGTAACAATCGCGCTGATCGCGATGTTGACGCTCGTGCCGATGGGCATGGTAAGCGCAGATGGACATTGCGAATTCGCCGATTACACAATCTCGCTTGGCGGTTTGGCGCCTATGTCTGCGCCGGGCGCAGTTGCTGGTGGCGTGGCGATGGACTGGGCATTCAAACAGGCGGCTGCCGACATCAATGCCGATTGCGGCGTCCAGATTGACGGCGTCAATTACATGCTCGAGGTCATCACGGGTGATTCCGAGGGCAGCCCCGAGCGCGGCCAAGCTGTTGCCGAGCGCTTGATCTTGGAAGACGAAGTAGATGGTATGGTCGGCGTCTATCACAGCGCTGTTGGCTTGGCGACCATGGGCATTATGGAAGAGAATGGCATTCCAACTATCTTCTCCGAGCCCTGGAACGACAATGTAAGCGCCAACGGCATCATTGAGTTCGACGGCGCGGCGCCACGCTTTGACGATGGCATTGACCATATCTTCCGCATTTCACCTGCCAGCTCCATGGTGGGCAGCGTGGTGACCGACTGGCTCATCGCGCTTGGCGTCGAAGATGTCGTCTTGATCGTGGAAAACACCGATTATGGCCAGCCAGCCGCAGCCGATGAGCAAGCGCGCCTCGAAGCAGCCGGCGTCTCGGTCTCGCAGATCGATGTCGAGCTGGGCACAGAAGACTTCGTGCCGATTCTGAGCCGCATCCAGGCTGGTCCCGTCCCCGATGCCATTCGCATCGTGGTGACCGGCGAGACTTCCTTCAACCTGACGCAGCAAATGGCCGAGTTGGGCATCGCGCCGACCCCGGACACAATCTGCGTCACCAACCAGATCGCCTTCCAGCATGTGCAGTATTGGGCGACGGTGCCCGATGGCAACTACTGCGCCTTCAACCGCGTTGGCATCATCCCCAGCTTGTTCAATGACACAGCCATTGAACTCAACGCGGCATACGAAGCAGAATTCGGCGACATCGTGCCCAGCTTCGGCATGGCATCCTACGATGCGGTCTTCATGATGGTGGATGCGATGGAGCGCGCCGGCAGCTATTCCGACGCCGCCGCCATCGTCGATGCCATTGAAGCCTCCGACATTTTGCTGTCGCAGGGTCGCTACTACTTCACCTATGGCAGCCACAATCCGGACCTGCCAGAAGGCACGCCCAACTTTATGTGGCATCAGTGGCCAGACCCCATCGTGACCGTCATGCAATACTTCGAGCAGGGACAAAGCTCGCTTGAGGCCGCGGTCGTCTATCCCGAGGTATACCAGACACATGGCACTGCCTATGTTGTTCCGGGGACCTCGCCCGATATGTAAGCGCAGCCTATCTCGCGCGAACCATTCAAGTTTGGGGTGGGCATTGTGCCCGCCCCATCCGCGCTTTGATGAACCACCAACACCAGGAGCAACGTACATGATTGATGCCTTCCTTGCCTGGCTTTTGCTCGCTGGACCGCTTTGGGCTGTGATCGGTTTATGGGCGCTTCCCCAGGTTGTTGGCAAACGCAAAAATGACGACGAGCCGACCCTGTCCAAGCTGCAAGTCGCGGGGGTCGTTAGTGGTTTCGCTTTGGGACCGTTGGGACTTGGTCTATATTACTTGCGTCCACGCTGGATAACGCGCGTCACCTTAACTATCGGGCTATTTCTTGCTGTCTTCCTATCCTCGCAGGCGCTTGTCCGCGTCGGAGACCCCAACTTGCCCTCCGGGGCGTGGCTGATTTTGGCGGGTCCCTTGTGGTCGGCAATCGCAGCCTACTTCATTCCCCGCCGTTACCGCGAAGCCGAAGCTGACGACCAGAATGTGCTAACAGCCGCTGCCTTGGGTGGATTCGCTATCGGCCCGCTGATTTTTGGCTTGATGTGGAAGAACACGCCGAAAATCAGCCGCGACTGGATGATCGTGCTGGGTTCATTGGGAGCATGGCAGATATACACGATCTTTGCCCTGCACAATGCTGAGAACCTTTGCGTCACCGCGCCTTACCATATCACCTACCTGGCGCAGCAGACCGCCAATGGCGTCGTCATCGGCTGCATCTATTCGTTGATGGCGGTGGGCTTGACACTGATCTATTCTGTCCAGGGCATCGTGAGTTTCGCTCATGGCCAGCTCTACATGGTGGGCGGTTATTTTTCGTTTTATTTCTTGATGCATGGCTCGAACCTGCTCAGCCAATTGACAGGCACAGAAATCAGCATCAACCCGCTATGGGGCATCCCGGTGGCGGCGTTGATCGTATTCCTGATGGGCGCTCTCTTCGAGCGCGCCTTTTTGAAGCCTATGCACGACGGTCTGATAGAGCGCGTCTCTGAATACGCGATTCTGATCACCTTTGGTTTCGGCTTTGTGGTCGAATACACGACTCTGGCAATAGCGGGACCCTTCCCCCAGCGCACCGACCGCTTCATTGAGGCGCGGCGCATTACCCTGCCGCGCACGCAGATCACCGATGAATTTGCTTTTGGTCCAATCAATATCATCGGAGACCGCGCCTTTGCCATGCTGGTGGGTATCGTACTGATTTTCGCGCTGCTCTACTTTTTGCAGCGAACCTGGACCGGGCGAGCCTTGCGCGCCACCAGCCAGGACCGGCAGGCAGCAGCGGTAACCGGCATCAATCCGACCAATATGAATACATTGTCATTTGGTATGGGTTCCATGCTTGCGGCGATGTCGGGCGCCGCGCTGATTCCGATCTTTGCCTGGGTGCCCTGGGTGGGCGCAGAGATGGTCGGGCGTTCCTATGTAATCGTGGTCTTGGGCGGATTGGGCTCTGTGCCAGGGGCGCTGGTCGGCGGCATCATCGTCGGCATAGTCGAGGCGCTGGGCGCAGGCTGCCACCCAGACCCCAGCCGCGGCGCAGCGTATAAAGAAGCCTTCGCGCTGGTCATCTTTGCGCTGGTCTTGCTGTTGAAGCCGACTGGTCTCTTTGGAAGGGAGCAACATTGATCATGGCACTCTTCCAACGGATTGAAGCGGCAGTGGATGCTGGCATCGGACGGCGCAGGCTGGGCTATGCCTTGCTGGCGCTGATCATCGTCTACTTTTTGTGGTTTCCCAACGACACTTCGCAGTCGAACTACGCCAAGACCGTTTTTATCAGCGGCTTTTTCTATGCCATCATGTCATCGAGCTGGGCGCTGCTGGCCGGGATCGCCGGTCAATTCTCCTTTGGACACATGGCTTTCATGGGCATCGGCGCTTATGTAGCTGGGCTGGTGGCGCGCGATGGACTTGCTTTCTTGACAGCAGAGTCCATATCGGCTGTTGGCGCGATCTTCATTGGCACGCTGGTAGCTGGTTTGGTCGGGCTGGTGATCGGCTGGCTTCTGCTGCGTCTGCGCTCGGCTTATCTGGCGCTGTTTACGATCGCCTTCTCCGAGCTCTTCCGCATCGTCATGCTGACAGAATACGACTATACCGGCGGCTCGAACGGGCTGTCGCTGCGTCCGCTGCTGCAAATCGCCGATGTCGACACAGCGCGCCAAGTCGAATACTACCTGATGTTCGCGCTTCTCATCGTATGTCTGTTGGCGCTGTATTGGGTCTCGAACTCGCCCATTGGATTATTCTTGCGTGCCATGCGCGAAGACGAAGATGCTGCATCGGCGCTGGGCGTGAATGTGGTGCGCTATAAGATCCTGGTCTTCGTCTTCACCAGCATGATTGTCGGCCTGGCAGGCGCAATCTTTTACAGCGATGTCGGCTCGGAGCGCATCATCCCCGAGCAGCTGGAGATTTTGCAGATGTCGCTGATCATCGCCTATGCTGTGATCGGCGGCATGGAGAGTTTGATCGGCGCGGCGGCGGGCGCTTTCATTGCGCGCTACCTGCTGGAAGCCACGCGACAAGTCGTCATCACGCTGCCCTTTGGCTTGACCATGGCCGACGGGTCAGACGCCTTCGTGTGGGAGCCAGGCGCCTGGCGATACGCGCTCTTTGGCCTCGTGATGGTCTTGACCTTGCGATTCATGCGCAATGGCTTGCTCTACCCCATCATCACCTGGTTCAGCGGACGCGGCCTCGTCATGAAAGAGACGGTCGCAAAGCGCGAGAGCGACGAAGACCATGCCGGGCGGCTGGAGGTGGACAATGAGTGAGATCAACCTTGAGCTGAACTCCATTGTCATGCGCTTCGGCGGCAACCAGGCGGTCGATCATGTTTCGTTCAGCGTTATCAAGCCACAACTGATCGGCATGATCGGCCCGAATGGCGCGGGCAAGACGACGCTCACCAACGTCATGAGCGGGATGCTGAAGCCGACCAATGGCACGATCTACCTCAATGGGCGGCGCATAGACGGTCACCCGCCCTACGATGTGGTTCGCGCCGGCTTGGGACGCACCTTCCAGATCACGCGCGCGCTGGGCAGAATGACCGTGATGGAGAACATGATGGTGCCCGGGCTGGCTATCCGTCCGCGTGCTCGCCGCGCCGATATCGAAGCCCGCGCCCATGAAATCCTCGACCTGCTGACCATTGATCACCTGACCAACGAGTTGAGTCGCGCCTTGAGTGGCGGCCAGCGGAAACTACTGGAGTTGGGCAGGCTGCTGATGCTCGATCCGGCGGTCATCATCCTGGACGAACCATTCGCCGGCGTGCATCCGCGCTTGCAAGAAACCATCTACAGCTATATCCATCGCGTGCACGAGGACGGCAAAGCCATCATCCTCATCAGCCACAATATGGGCGCCGTTTTTGAACTGAGCCAGCGCCTCATCGTGCTTAACAATGGCGCATTGATCGCCGATGGCGAGCCGCAAGCCGTCAAAAGCGACCCAGCCGTCATTGAAGCCTATCTGGGCGAGGACGAGGACTAATGCTGGAAATCAACGATCTGTATGTTGGCTATTACGAAGACTTGCACATCCTGCGCGGACTCAGCCTGACAGCCGAAACGGGCAAGCTGACCACGATCCTGGGCGCGAACGGAGTCGGCAAATCCACTTTGCTCAAAGCGGTCTATGGCTTCCTCAAGCCACACAGCGGCAAAGTGCTGTTGAACGGCAGGGATGTAACTGGCACGGCGACGCATCGCTTGATCGACCTCGGCATCAGCTATATCCCGCAGCAGCCCGGCGTCTTCAAACACATGTCGGTGCGCGAGAACCTGATGATGGGCGCATGGACATTCAAAAACGACAAAACGCGCATGGAAAGCAAGATCGAGGAGAATTACGAGCGCTTCCCCATCTTGCACGAGAAACAGCACGACCCGGCTGGCAGCCTTTCGGGCGGGCAGCAGCGCATGGTAGAAATCGGGCGCACATTGATGACCGACCCAGAAGTCATCTTGGTCGATGAACCGACCGCCGGTTTGGCGAAGATGCTTAGCGAAGAGGTCTACCGCATGCTGGTCGACCTGCGCGACCGCGAGAAGCTGACGATTATGCTGGTCGACCAGGAGATCCGCGAGGCGCTCAAGATCGCCGATTATGTCTATGTGCTGGAGTTGGGGCGCAACAAGTTTGAAGGACCGGCTTCCGACTTTGACGACCTAGAAAAGGCATTTTGGGCATAAGCCGCATCAACCTTTCAGCCCCGTCATCACCACGCCCTGGATGAAGTAGCGCTGCGACAAGAAGAATATCGCGATGACTGGCAATGTCACGGCTGCCGATGCCGCCAGTTGCAAGTCCCAGTGGATGTCGGTCTGGCTGCGGAATGATGCCAAACCCACCGCAATGGTGAAGTTGTCTGGCGAGCGCAGATAGGTCATTGGGCCGATCAGATCGTTCCATGCAAACAGAAAAGTGAATATGCCAATGGTGATCAGCGCCGGCTTGGACAGCGGCAGCATGATACGCCAGTAGACACCGAACTCGCTGCAGCCATCTATGCGCGCGGCATCGGCGATCTCTTCGGGAATCGTGCGGAAGAACTGGCGCATCAAGAAGATGTTGAATGCGCCGCCGCCAAAGAATTGTGGCACCACCAGCGGCAGAAATGTATCGACCCAGCCCAGGCGCGAAAACACAATGAAGCTGGGCACAAGCAAAATGGCATAGGGCAGGAAGAGCGTCGCCATCACAATGCCGAACCAGAGGTCGCGCCCGGGGAAGCGCATGCGAGCGAATCCATAAGCGCAGAAGGACGAAGTGAATACAACCGCCAACACATTCAGCCCCGCCACCAGCAACGTATTGCGAAAGTAGAGACCGAATGGCTTGTAGGTCATCGCGTTGATGTAATTCTGCGGCATCCAGGGGTCGGGCAAGAATTCAGGCGGGTATTGAAATATGTTGAGCTGCGTCTTCAGCGAGCTGGAAACCAGCCACACAAAGGGCGCAACCATCACAACAGCAAAGAAGACCAGCAAGAATACCGTCAGCCAATGGAAGAGGCGGTCTCCCCACGTTCTTTGCTCCCGCTTGGGCTTGCCTGTCATCATCCAGTCCTTTAGTCGCCAGGATTTTCGTAATACACGCGCGAGCCGATGTAACGAAAAACAAAAAATGACAAGAGCAGCAAGATGGCAAAGAGCAGCCACGACAGCACAGCTGCATAACCCATCTTTTGACTGCCAAAAGCCGTGCGATAGATGTATAGCACCAGGAAGAGCGTCGAATTCTGCGGTCCGCCATTGGTGATCAACAAGGCGCTGACGAAGATCTGGAAGGAGTTGATGAAGCCAATGACCAGGTTAAAAAAGATGATGGGCGACATCATGGGCAGGGTTACATTGCGCAAGCGCTGCCAGCGGCCGGCGCCGTCAATTTCGGCTGCTTCGTAATAAATCTTGGGGATGCCCTGCAAACCAGCCAGGAAGATGATCATCGAGCCGCCAACGCCCCAGACAGTCAATATCACAAAGGCGACCATCACCCAGCCGGGATCTTGCAGCCAACCGATCTTCGGTCCGCCCAGCGCGCGGATCACGAAGTTGATCAAACCGAACTCTGTGTTGAAGAGCCAAGCCCACAGAATCGCGTTGGCGACCGCCGGCACGATGCTGGGCAAAAAGTAAATCGTACGGAAGATGGCGATGCCACGAAACTTGTTGTTGATCAGGCTGGCGAGGAAGAATGCAAAGACCAGACCCAGCGGCACGGATATGGCAGAGAAGAGCACGGTGACTTTCAGGCTTTGCAGCAGCAGCGGGTCGTTGAGCATGCGGTTGAAGTTGTACATGCCCACGAAGCGCGGCGGCGAGATCAGATTCCAGCGCTGCAATGTCAAAAAAGCGGCGACGACAGCCGGCACCAGAAACCACAAGACGAAACCCAGGATGAAGGGCATGATAAAGACATAGCCCATCAGGGTGCGGCGTTGTTTCAGGCTAAGCCGATTGTATTGCTGGGTCAGCCACAGCGATCGGTCGACAAGTGCCACTAGCTATGCTCGCGTATCGGATGCAGGGACGAGCATGGGAGGACGATGCTTGTCCCCCCAGCCTTTTCGTAATTCGGTGTCAAGGCGCTGCGCCTCTACATGTCTTCGCGCGCGAACATCAACACTTCGTTGGCTTGGCGCACAGCATTCGGGAAGACATCCGCAGCCTGCTCGCCGTTGGTCAGCGCCTCGAATGCGGGCGTGATAAAGTCGTTGCGAGCTTCGATCCAGCCTGGCGGCAGATACCCGGCGACACCATGCTTGGGCAGGTAGTCGGTGGCGAACTGCGAGTAATTCTCCGGGTGTATGCCCTCGCGCACCCAGCCTTTCAAGCCCTCTTCTGTCAACATGCTGCTCTGATTGGGGATCCACAGACCGATCTTGGCGAAGTGCTCTTGGTAGAATGGCGTCGCCAAAAAGCGCAGCCAGCGCCAGGCTTCTTCGGGGTTCTCTGTGGATGACAGGATGGAGTGGAAGTGGGCTTGCATGAGGCTGGCCGGTCTCGTCATCTTCGGCAGCGCGCCCGTGCCCATCTCCACATCCAGCAGCGACGGATTCATCCAGGAAAGCGCCCACGAGCCATCGACGCCCATGGCCAGCCGGCCCGCGTTGATCATCTGGGTATTGTTCATGCCCAGACTCTCGATAGATGCGCCGCGTGGCGCGACATGATGCACATGCACGAGGTCGGCGACGCGCTGCATCGCTTCCATGGCTTCAGGAGTATCCAGCGCGCAGAATCCATCTTCGTTGATGAATTCACCGCCATTGGAGTGCACAGCCGCCGCCAAGGGCATCCACCACGAGGTAGCCCAGTCGACCGCCCACTGCACGATGTCTTCGCGGTCAAAGCCAGCATCATCGGGATGACGACCATTGCTGTCTTTGGTCAACTGGTTGCAGATCGCCAGAAATTCTTCCCATTCCCAGATTTCATCGTCCTGGAAGCCGGGCGGCGTGATGCCAGCCTCAGCAAAGAGCTCGGCGTTGTAATAGATGTGATGGGCAACCCAGGTCGAACCGATGCCATACCAGCGCCCATTGACTTCGCAGCGGTTCGATTCTTGCGGCTCGATGAAGTAATTCTCTTGCCCCAGCAGCGAGTCGTTTTTCACCAGGTCGGTGATATCTTTTAAGACGCCGCCGGCCGCCAGCGTGGTGTAATCATCCGAACGGATGAAGGAGGTATCGGGCGCCGTGCCAGCCGCGATATTGGTCAGCGTAACCCGCGAATACTCGCTGGCGCTGGGCGTATGCTGCCAGACAACCTTGATACCGGGATTCTCGGCTTGGAAGACTTCTATGGCTGCCTTGACGCCTTCGTCTTCTGCCACGCCGCCCCAGCCGCCAAAGGTCACGGTGGTGGCATCTTGAGCAAGCACCGGTGGCAGCGCGCCCATACGCGACAGCATCGCCATGGCCCCGGCCGAAGAACCGGCCAGCTTCAGAAACTCTCTTCTCGATACACTCATTATGCTACTCCTTCGATCGTCCTTCTCGCCAACAAAAGAAACCGAACGTCGCTATTGCAGTCGCTCGGGCATTGCCATTCAGCTGCTGCGCATCCACACGCGCATTTCGCCCGGCTCGCGATTCGCCCACAGATAATAGGGCAAGGCTTTGAAAGCAAACTCGGCAGGCGTCTGTTCTGCATCGCGCTGATACCGATACAGCGCCGGGCTGTCTCCGTTTGCTTCGCTGCGCAGCGCCCCGCCCTGAATGACGGTCGCGCCACCCAGCAGGTCGTCATCGAAACTAGCGCTAAACGCGGCATCGGACGGAATAGATACATTGGCGAGGCGCCCGCCATTGTCGGCTTCTTCCAGACAATAGACCAGCGGTCCGCGTTGCAATGCCACCTGTCCGGCCGCCTGGCGAATAGCCGGATGCGGCAAGACGCGCTCTACTGACATGGACAAGCGCAGCGAAAGGCGATCGCCATCCGACCAACTGCGCCCCAGCACGAGATAGCCCTGCTGCCTGTCCGCACCTATACCTGCGCCGTTGAGCGACAAGCTGTAATCGGCGCACCAATCGGGCAATCGCAGCGCCAGCTCAAAGTCCTGCGGCTGATCGCAGCGGATTGTGAAGTCGATATCGCCGCACCAGGGATAGTCCGTTCGCTGCTCCAACTGCACTGCTCCGCCCGCCACTTGCAAGCTGGCTGTGCTGTCCTGATACACATGCGCATAGACGCGGTCTCCCATTTGCGAATACAGATACTCGCCAATGCCCGCGATGAGCCGGGAGATATTGGGCGGGCAGCAAGGGCAGAAAAACCAGGGCTGGCGGCGATAGTGCTCGTCGGTGGTGATGCCGCTCCAGCGACTGTAAGGGTTGACGCGAGGATAGGATGCCAGCGGATTGGCATAGAAAAAGGACAGGCCATCGTGAGACAGCCCGGCCAGACTGCCGTTGTAGATAGCGCGCTCCATCACATCAATGTAGCGGCTGTCGGGATCGAGGTGGAACATGCGCTGCGCCCAAAATGCCAGCGCGATTGATGCGCATGTCTCAGCGTAAGCTGTTTCGGTGGGCATGTCATAGGCGAAAGTGAAGCCCTCGTTGGAATGTGCCGGCCCCAGCCCGCCGGTCACATACATCTGGTGCTGCGTCAGGTCGTCCCATAGCCGCCGCGAAACATCCAGCAACTCGGCATCGCCCGTCTCCAGCGCAACATCGGCGATGCCCGCATACAGATAGCAGGCGCGCACAGCATGTCCGGTGGCTTCTGTGTGTTCGCGCACGGGTGCGTGTGCCTGGCAATAGCGGTAAGTCTGCGCCCAAAAGTCTTCGCGTTTTTCACCGCGCGCCGCCGCTTCAACATCGAAATAATGCGGTGACTGTCCGCGCTCATTGACGAAGTAGTTCGCCAGATCGAGGTAACGCCGCTCGCCGGAATGCCGATACAGCTTGACCAGCGCCAACTCCAGCTCGGGGTGTCCAGGATAGCCGCTCGCCTTGCCTTCTTCAGGCCCAAAAGTCGCGTCGATATGATCGGCGAAGCGCGACAATACGCCCAGCAGCTTGTCTTTGCCCGTGGCCTGCGAATAGGCGACCGCGGCTTCTATGAGGTGGCCCGCATTGTACATCTCGTGCCAATCGCGCAGGTTCGTCCATTTGGCTTCGGCAGCCAGGACGGGAAAGTAGGTATTGAGATAGCCATCGGCTTGCTGCGCGCCTGCCACAGCATCGATCAAGTCATCCGCCAGGCCCTGCAGCTCGCCATCGGGATGAGTCGCCAGGCTGTATGCGGCCGACTCCAGCCACTTGCCGGTGTCCGAGTCCCAGAACATGTAGACTGTGCCCCGATCTTTCGGGATCGGGTGCGTGCGCTGCAGCGACCATGCTTTCAGCCGGCCCGTCTCTTCCAATTGTTTGTAGATAGCTGGGATGGTGCGCTCGCGGTTGACGGTTTGCCGCTCTGCCCAAAAGCCACGGCTGATGCGCACTTGTCTCACGGATAGCGGCGCAGGTTTCTCGTTCACTAGCGCTCCCTTTAGGAACCTTGGTTGGGTTTCGGGGAATAGTAACTTGCGGATTGTCGCAGCGCAACAAATTTGCGCAAAAAGAACGACTGCTATGGGCAGCGTAAATAATTGCATTCGCCAGATGAGATAATGGCAGTAACACAAATTCAGTCGCTAGCTTTCCGACCGCAAGGCACAAACAGCCATAAGCGGATGCGGATGTAGAGGCGACGCGGTTACAGTCCCGCATTTCCTGCGATCTGTCGCAATGGCTGAGTCAATGGCGCGCGCCTACATCAACCTATGTGGCGACGATCTTTTGTGTCTATAAGGAAAAGTTGCGCGGTGCTTATAGGGACTTACTTATACAACCCGGTGTTTAGGGGGTTTTCCGCTCAGTACAGCCAAGCAATCACTCAGCGCGCCCCAGCCCATGGCGTTGACCGCGCCCGCCGTATGCGCGCCCATGTGCGGCGTGACGATCACCTGCGGCAAGCCGAAGAGCGGATTATCGGCATCTGGCGGCTCTTGGCGGAAGGCATCCAGCGCCGCGCCACGCAGTTGTCCGCTCTGCAGCGCCTGGTGCAAAGCAGTCTCGTCGACCAATTCGCCTCGCGCCGTGTTGATCAAGTAGGCGCCTCGCTTCATGCGCGCCAGGAAGTCCGCGTCCACCAGCCCAAGCGTTTCTGGCGTCGTCGGCAAGTGCAGCGACAAAAAATCTGAATTCGCGACTAGGGTATCCAGCTCGACCATCTGCACGCCCAACTGTTCTGCCTGGTCGCTGGATACAAATGGATCGTGCGCCTGCAAAATGCAAGTAAAACCGCGCAGACGCCGCGCAACCGACTGCCCGATCGCGCCCATGCCCAGCAAGCCGACGACACTGCCGGCCAGCGACAGGCCAGAAAGCCGTGGCCACTCTCCGCTCCGCGTGCGCTGGTTGGCATGGGGGATCTGCCGCGCCAGAGCCAACATCAGCCCGATCGACAGCTCGGCAACCGCGTCTGCATTTGCGCCCGGCGTATTGGTGACGATGATCCCGCGCGATTGTGCCGCCCCCAGATCCACGCGATCGACGCCTACGCCATATCGCGCGATGACTCGCAGTCGATCGGCTTGCTCCAATGCGCGCGCATCAATGTGATCCTGTCCCGCGATGTAACCATCACAGCCCGGCAAGATGTCGCGCAATTCGTCCGAGGTCAACGGTCTGCCACGCTCGTTGCTGATAACCTCGCCGGCCGATTCCGCCAGCAAGCTGAGGAGGCGCGGGTCGTGCCTGCCAAAGGAACTTGGTGTCACCAGAATCGTGCAGTCGCTCAGCGCCTTCAAGTGATTTCCTCCACGATTATGCTACTATGCGATGCTGCCAAGACCCGTGCTATGCGGGTCCTTTGTCTCGCTCTTCATGAGCAGAATTGTAGACGGCAACGGAGCCTGTGTCAAAATAGGCGAGACGGTGGCGTGCCAGCCGTCGCGTATCGGCGACTGTGAAAGGATCATCCATGCTCAAGCACACGCGCTCTGTAGCGCACAAAGTCTACGATATCTGGCGCAGTCCCGGCCGCTTCACCAAGAATCCGGACATCGTCGCCTTGCCCAGCGGACGCTATCTGCTTGTGTACAGCGATGTCGATGCGCACTGGTCGCTTGAAGATCAGATATTGGTCATTTTGGCCAGCGATGATGGCGGCAAAACCTGGTTCAAGCATCGCGAAATCGACCGAGCCGACATCCGCAAGGGACAGGAACGCATGGTGACGCCGCGCCTGAGCCGATTGAAAGACGGGCGACTGGTGGTCATTATCGATCACAACGATCACAGCCACTTCCATGAAGACCAGCCGCCGGGCAATTGGCTTTATTGGAGCCATGACAACGGAGACAATTGGTCGAATGCGCACGATAGCCAGATCATCGGCTTCGAACCCGACCGCATAGTCGACTTGCCCGATGGGACGCTCGGTGTAACCGCGCATGTCTTACGCGGCAGCAGCCAGGAATTCGCGCAGGATTTGTGGGTTTCTGCCGATGGCGGACGCAACTGGTCGAAGCGCGGGACAATCGCTCACGATGGCTATCATCGCTTTTGCGAAGGCGCGGTCGTCTGGCTGCATGGCGGCAGGCGTCTGGCTTGCATCATGCGCGAGAATCACAGCGGCGGGCTGCCCTCGTTTGTCGCCTTTTCCGATGATCAGGGACACAGCTGGTCGACGCCGCAGATGCTGCCCTTTGCCCTACATCGCCCCTATGCCAAAGAGCTGGCAGACGGCAGAACGCTGGTGACCGGTCGCCATGTCAACGGCGGCTTGGGCACATACGCCTGGGTCGGCGATATGGAAGCTGAGGCTGGCGCTGTCGCCATCGGCGGACCACGGCGCAAGTATGCCGCGGCGCTGGAACATGGCACATTGGTCATCCACAACCGCCTGGAACACGAATGCCGGTACACCTTGCTGCCGCCCGAGTCGACTTTCAGCCTGGTCGACTTTGAAGCAGAGCTGCGCGTAGAAGCCTCTGCGGGGGACGAACCAGTCGCATTCATGTCGCTTTCGCGCTTTGGGCAGTTGTTGCAGGTTGCGCCCGACCACATAGCCCTGCGCCGCAATCGGCACTTTGACTATCGTGCCGTCGATATGACGCAATATAGAACCATTCGCCTGGTTCACGAGCGTGGCTGGCTGCGCATCGAAGTCGACGGCGAAACTGCGCTGCACGCCTGCGTCTTTCGGGAGTCCCTGCCTGCCAATGACTTTCACGGCGGCGACCCGCTGCGGCGCACGCAATTTGGGCAATTCAGCGCCAGTGGCCGCAGCTATTGGCGGACTGTGTCCTACCGGCTGCGCAATGCCACGCTGGACGACTATGCCTGGTCATGGCGAGCCGACAGCGGGGCATTCCCCGATCAATACCAGCGCGAGCGCATGATTCAGATTCACGCCAACCATCCTGCGCAGCAGCCTTGGCCCGACCACGGCTATTCTTCGTGGATTCAGCGCGATGACGGCGGCATCTTCTTGGTCGATTACAGCAACGCCGGCGACTCGCCAGATACCGCGCATCTGGTGGGCGTCACTATCGATCTGGACGACATCGCCTGAAAGCGCGCGAATCCCGCAGCGCGCACGCAGCTAGCGATCCCACAGACCGTGTTCGGGCCAGCGGCGTGGCAGGCGCGCTTCGACCGGCGGCAAAGGCGACAGCGGCTTGTGCGGTTCCAGTTGATACCAATAAGCCACGCTGGAATACTCGTTGCTCTGATCGTTGGCGTGCCCGTGCTCTATTGAGAAACGCAGCGACTTTGTGAAGCGCACAGGGTCTTCGATATGCCAGCGATACAGACTCCACTTGCCGAAGTGCTCTTGCGCATCGCTGCCCAGCGAAATGCCGTGATAGGGACCAGCATATTCGCCACTGGGGAAGCCCCAGGCGCAACCGAAGTAGTCTTCTGTGCCTGTGCCATGCAAGGAGGGGGGCCAAGCCTCGCCATCGACAAAGAACATATCATCGCCTTCGCCGGGCCAAGTGAAGACCTGGTTGCTGGCGTTGAAATTGTCGATATTCAACAGGCAGCCCACAAAATGCCCGGTGCCGACCGCGTCGAGGATGACATAATTCTCTGCGCCATCGAGGTTGATGCCGGGCAGGTCCCAGGGCGCGGGATTGGGCTCGTCACCAAGATGCGCCACCGCTTGGGTGGGATTCTCCTGGTTGTAAGAAGCGTGAAAGTAGCCCAGGTCGTCCGGCGGTGCATCGTCGTAGAGTTCGTAGTCGACATAATAGAAGAGATTTTGGATAGGCTCTTCGCTCTCGTTGATGATTTGTATGCGTGCATGCTGCCCAAAGGGCATGGGGAAGTACCAATTCATAGCGGGAGAGAAGGGTCCCTTTGGTCCGCGCCTATCGCCGAAAGTCATGCTGACGGGCAAGGAGACATAGTGCTTGCCGGTGGCGTGCCCGATGCCGAAGAAGTCTCCATAAGGCGCACGCACGCTGGGGTTGTCTTCGCCATCCCAGTACATCTCGATGACCAGCTTGCGCATGTATTGCGGTGCATAGCAGCGCGTGGTCATCCAGATATGCTTGATGGCGCCGCAGCCTTCAATATCCGCCATGACATGACTTGCGCCGGGTGGCACCACCTTGAAGTCGCGGTTGGCGCCGCTGGTGTCATAACTGGACGAACGCAGCGACCTGGCGCGCTTGATAAAGGGCAAGCCGCCCAGCGGACTATTGGGTTGCCAGACATTCATGTGCCAACTTCTCCTTCGCAGAATAAACTCACGCGCCTATCCCTTGACAGCGCCCACGGTCAAGCCAGCGATGATGCGCTTTTGCATCAACAGCGAAAAGATGATAACAGGAAACGAGAATAATACCGCCAGCGAGGTCATCGTGCCCCATTGGATGCTGTACTGTGTTTTGAATTCGGCAATGGCGATAGGCGCAGTCTTGACGCCGGTTGACGACAGCAGCAGCGAAAACAGAAACTCGTTCCAAGAGGCCAGAAAGACGAAGATAGCCGTAACTGCGATGCCACCGGAGGCCACCGGAATGATGATGCGCAAGAGCGCGCCAAAACGCGAACAGCCATCGACGCGCGCCGCCTCTTCCAATTCGCGCGGGATGCTTTCCATAAAGCTGGCCAGCAGCCAGATGCCCAAGGGCACGCTAATGGTGGAATGCGCCAGCGCCACACCCAGATGCGTGTCGATCAGGCCCAGCGCGCGCATGATGACGAAGAGGGGAATGCCCACGGCGACTGGCGGGATCAAACGCGTTATCAGCACGACGAACAGGAAGGCTTTGCCCGCCCAGGCGCCATAACGGGCCACGGCATAGGCGGCCGGCACAGCCAGCGCAATGGTAATCACCGTGCTCAGCAGCGCAATGATGGCGCTGTTGCCGAATGATCGCTGCACAGTCGGGTGCTCGCCGATGTTGGCATAATTCTCCAGGCTAAGCTGCTGCGGCAGCAAGGTCGGCGGGATAGCCAGCGCATCCTGCGGCGACTTCAACGAGGTCGAAACCAGGAAAGCATAGGGAAAGCCATAGACCAGCACAATCAGCGCCACCAGCAGCGTCAGCAGCGTCCGCGAGGCAAGGGAGCTTTTCATGATTGTGAACTCCCCCTGCCCCAGATGACATAGAATGCCAAGGCGCTCGCCAAGACCATGCCCAGCATGAAAAGTGTGGCGATCGCAGAAGCCTCGCCCACATTGCCATAACGAATCATAGCGCGGTAAATATGAATGCTGAGGATCTCGGAAGCAAAGCGCGGACCGCCTTCGGTTTGAATCCAGATCATGTCAAAAGCGCGGGCGGCATCAATGCCCCGCAGAATCAGCACGACAGCGATTACCGGACGCAGCAGGGGCACAGTCACGCGGTGGAAGCGCTGCCAGTTATTTGCGCCATCAATCTTTGCGGCCTCGATCAATTCGGCGGGGATATTCTGCAAACCAGTATAAAGCACCAGCGCCACAAAAGAAGTCGTCAGCCAGATATTGGGCAAGGCCACAGAAAAAAGCACCAGATCGCGGTCACCCAGCCAACTGATGTCACTGGCGTCGCCGATGATGCCCAGCGTCTCCAGGATGTGATTGACGATGCCGATATTGTCGATCAACATAAAGCGCCACAGCAAGCCGGCTACGATGGGCGGGATCATCAGCGGAAACGCGAAAATGGTGCGCAGAATCTCGGAACGTTTGCCCAGCGCGTTGAAAAGCAGCGCCGCGCCAAAGCCCAGCACAAACTCGGCGCTCAAGGCGATCAATGTGTAATTCAACGTCCGCCCAGCCGACTCGCGCACGCGGGGCGAGCTAAGCGCCTTGACAAAATTGTCCCAGCCGACATAGACGCCATCATTCAAGGCGTAGAGGCTGACCTCGTAAAAGCTGTTGCGCAGCAGCAAAAGGAGCGGGTATGCCACAAAGATGACGAGAAAGCAGCCGGCCGGCGCCAGCAGCAGCAGCACAAAACGTCTGTCTGTCAGCTTGATCATGGGCAGACCCACTCATTGTTTGCGCCCAAGCGCGTCTACTCGTAGCCCATCGCTTCCAACTCGGCGCGTCCCCAAGCCAGCAGCTCGGCGACATCGTGCTCGCAGGTCAAGGCGTCTGAGCCGATCGGCCCCAAGATCTCATCGGCGATCTGCTGCCAGTCGGCGACGGCGGGACGGCCGATGGTCTGCGGGCTGTCCAGCGTCTCAAGCAGCGGATTCAGGTTCTCGAAGCCTTCGACATCGGCATACTGCGCATAAGCCGACTTTCGCGCAGCCAAGCCCAGCGGCGCTTCGATGCCCATGGCGTTGTGGTCATACAAATACTGAACCAACTGCAAAGCCACCTCTTTGTTCTGCGAGGTCTTGGGCACGATATTGAACCAGGGACCGGGTATCGCGCCGATGCCGCCCGGACCAGCGATCATGGGCGCAGCGCCAACCAGATCGGCAATTGGCGAGTCGCCGCGAGTCAGGCGATAGGCGTGTCCCCAAAAGCGGAACATGGCGGTCTGGCTCTGGTAGAAGAGATTCTCGGCCACACCCCAGTCGATCTCGTTGACATTGGGCGGCGCTACATTCATGTCGCAGTGGTGGCTGATGTAATATTCCAAGCCCGCCACATGCTCATCGTTGTCGATGATGATGTTGTTTTCGGCATCCAGCACCACGCCGGGCGAGCCAGCCTGCAGCACGGCGATCATCCATTCAAAGTCGGCCACGCCACCTTTGACATCGGTGCCATACATGTCGATCTCGCCATCGCCATCGTTGTCCCGCGTGAAGAATTGCGCCATGTCGGTGAACTCTTGCCAGGTGGCCGGCGGCGCAAGCGGATAGCCATATTCAGCTTCGAAAGCCGCCATTTCGTCCGCGTTTTCCCACATGTCTTTGCGGTAGAAGATGATCTCGGTGTTCGCCCAGGTGGGCATGCCGATGAATACGCCGTCTATCTGCGCGTCAGCCACCAGCGAGGCGAACAAATCGTCCATGACCTCGTCGGTGAAGAGATCATCCAGCGACTCGGCAAAGGGGGCGAAGTGCGACATCCAGACGACATCAATGGTGGCGACATCAAAGGCGCTGCCGCCAGTCGCCATCTCGGCTGACAAACGGTCGAAGACGCTGCCATAAGGCACATTGACGAACTCGACGGTGTGGCCCGTCTCCGCTTCGAATTGGGCAGCGGCGGCTTCTTGCAGCCACAGTCCTCCTTGCTCAACCAGCACCGTTAGGGTAACTGGCTCTTGCGCGCCCGCCACCAGCACCGGCGCGAGCAAAACGAGTATTGCCAGAACTAGACAAATGCGTTTCATGATCCTGCCTTTCTTTTGAACTAGGCGTCGTATAGAAATGCTGGGAATCCGCAACAGATTCCACAGCGGACAACACTGACCGAGTCAGTGGCTATCCCAAGTGCGGGGCGCGCAGAAATATGGAAATCGGGGGCAGCGGACTGCGCGCCGATGGACTATGTGCGGGGGATATCGCCGAGACGTTTGGTCTCCATGCAGATGTGAAGCAGCAGCTTCATCGAGGGATAATGCGCAATAGAAAACGCCATGTGCCGTTGGTGCGGCCGGAATGACTTGAAAGTGACTCTGTCGACCATCGGTTTTCTTCGGTCTTTACCACCAGTTGCAAGTTATCGAGAGTGTATCGCGCTATGCTAGTGTTGTCAAATATTGCTCATTTTGGGATTGCCTCGCCACAGAAACAGTCCCGACGCGCGAAAAGGAGATCGAAAATGACCATAAGACCGCTGGGCGGCATCTTCGACAACTTGACACACTTCCGTGATGTGCGATCGGCGCGCGCATCAAGCTGGGACCAGGCCGGGCGCAACCAGGATTATTGGCTGATCCCGCCGCAGGAGTCCATCGTCCTCGCCGACATAGAAGGACCTGGCTGCATCACGCACATCTGGATGACCCAGTTCTGCCGGCGGGTCCTCGGTCCGGGCATCATCGACCCGTATATGGGGCATTATGTCGCGCCCATATTCGAGATTCACAACGCGCTGGGACTGAATTGGGAGGTCAGCGACCCCTATTATTACCGCAAGATCCTGCTCAAAGTATATTGGGACGACCAGGAGAATCCCAGTGTCCTCGTGCCGCTGGGCGACTTCTTCGGCATCGGACACAGCATCGCCGCCAATTATCAGTCGCTGCCTTTCGCCGTGACGGTCAAACCAGAAGAGCAGTTCCTCTTTGGTGGCAATGCCGGCTTGAACTGCTATTTGCCCATGCCCTTCCAAAAACGCGCGCGCATCGAGATCGAGAACCAGAACGATGTGCCCTATGGGCAATACTTCTACATTGATTATGAGCTGCATCGCAAAGACAGCGCCGCCGAGACCGCCTACTTCCATGCGCATTGGAAACGCGACAATCCCTGTGCTGGCTGGGGAGCCAACTTGCAGACCAACAGCCCAGAAACCAATATTGTCAACCTGAGCGGCGATGGCAATTATGTCGTGCTGGAAACGGAAGGCAGCGGGCATTATATCGGCTGCAACCTGTCGGTGGCTCATTTTCAAGGCACCTGGTGGGGCGAAGGCGACGATATGATCTTCATCGATGACGATACGTGGCCCCCCAGCCTGCATGGCACTGGCACAGAAGATTATTTCAGCCATGCCTGGGGCATGCAGACGAATGCCTTCCCAATGTGCGGCACGATCTTGCACGAAAGCCAAATGCCTGGCTATCAGGTCAGTTATCGTTTTCACCTGACCGATCCTGTGCATTTCTCGCGCCGCATCAAAGTTACGATCGAGCATGGACATGGCAACCACTTGTCCGACGACTGGGCTTCAACCGCCTATTGGTATCAGACGTTGCCCTCGCAGCCCTTGCCTATCGCTCCGCTGGAAGAGCGCCGGCCGACACGCCTGGAAAGCTCGCTGAACCCGTCTGACCGCCCGGGCGCGCCGAGCTCAACAGTCAAACTGAATGATGAAATGCGGGCGATGCTGGATGCTGCGGACGAACGCGGCGAACGTTATGTGCGAGAAAGAGCGGTCGAGGCGGAGAAGAAGATGCAGCAAACGCGCGAACGAGCGAAAGGCAACATTGAGCAGGCGCGGCGCATCCGCGAGAGTTTTCTGTAGCCCCTACGGGACTCGAACCCGTGTCTCCACCTTGAAAGGGTGGCATCCTAGGCCGCTAGACGAAGGGGCCTCCGCCGCACTGCTGGCCGGCAGCGACAGCGCAAACAATATACGCCAATGCGCTGCGAGTCAATAGTGGAATAGCCCACAAGTGCTTAGCAGATTGTACGGTCGGCAGGCGGTCAATCCGACTGTGTAAAGCGGGCAAATCGTTCGCGGTCGCCAGGACGCAGCAAGCCAAATTGCTCGCGATAGGCGACCAGTTTGCCGATCTGCTCTGGTGGAATAGCATTTAATTCCTTGCTTATCTGCAGCGCGCGGTGGATTATGGTCGCGCCGTGCTCCAGCGATTCCAACAGCAGGTAGGCATCCCAAAGCGAATTTGCCACCGTTAGCGAGCCATGGTTGGACAGCATGATGGCATCGTGCTCGCGGATGAGCGCGGTGATGGCGAGGCGATTTTCTTCGCTGGATGGCGTGGAATAGGGCGCTGTCGGCACGAGACCCAGCAGCACCACCATCTCGGGAATCAGACATTGCCCCAGATCGACTCCAGCCAATGTCAGCGCGATAGCTGTAGGTGGATGCGCATGAACGACACCATGGACATCGTCTCGCTGGCGATAACATTCCAGGTGCATGGCGCTTTCTGAGGTCGGGCGCAGGTCTGCATTGGCAGCGCTAGTCTCATCGACTCGTTTGCCATCAAGGTCGACGATGATCAGTTGCTCGGGCTGCAAGAAGCCAGTGGCCAAGCCGCTGGGCGTAAGCAGTATGTCCCCGTTGTCCAGTCTTGCGCTGATATTGCCGGCCGTTCCATCAATAGTGCCTTTCTGATACATCAATGCGCCGATGCGACATACCAGCGTCCGCAGGTCTGCTTCTGTTGGCATATGCGCTACCCTTCGCCGAATGTCGGGCTGCGTTTTGACGAGACGGCTGGCACAAGCTCTTCGCGGGGCGCGCCGTTGTAAAGACGTTCCCACAGCAAGTCAAGCAATTCTTGATCAAATTCGACAAAGTTGCAGACATCGCAGATATTGGCAAGCACATTGGGAATGCTCAGCAGCTGATCGTGCACCATGTCGCAGAAAGTCGTGCGCTGGGCTGTGCAACGTCCAACTGTACAGCGCGGACAAGCGAAACCGGGGGATTTGGCAGTCATTAACGCCGCCTTACTGGGCGATCAGCCCGATGGCATGTAGCGGAAAATAGCGGAAGATGACCTCGCCAACGATGTGGCGCAAAGGCACGGGTCCAAAGGCGCGCGAATCGTTGCTGTTGTTGCGGTTGTCGCCCATGACGAAGTATTCGCCCACGCCCAGAGTCCATTCGGCATCGCGGCAGCGTCGCTCGCAGGGCTCTTTGATATAGGGCTCGTCAAGCGCCACCCCATTGATATGCACCAGACGATCGCGGATCACAACTGAATCGCCAGGCAAGCCAATGATGCGCTTGATCAGCATGACGCCACGCGCCGCCTCGCTGGGTCGCAGCGAGTTGAAGACCACGATATCACCGCGCGCAGGTTGGCTCAGCAGGTAGTGCACGCGACTGACAACCAGCCGGTCATCGCCGAAGAAGGTCGGCTCCATGCTGTGCCCATCGACCAGCGAGCGAGGTATCGCCAGGTCAAAAAGCACGGTGACCGCCAGCACGAAGACGACAGTGCCGACCAGCTCCATCAGCAAGCCCGGCGTCTTCAAGCGCGGTCGCGGCAGATCGCCTGTATGGCTGCCCAAATGAACTTCCCTTCACGCGCAGGATGGATACACGCGCCGATTATAGGTTTGCCCGCCAGCTATCGCAATGCAAAGCCCGACCAAAACTGCTGCGCTAGGCCGGTTCAAAAGCCCGCTTGTTGTCGCGCGAACGAAAGCTCATGCGGATGGGCGTTCCTTCAAATTCGAATGCCTCGCGAAACTGGTTTTCCAAATAGCGTTTGTAGCTGAAATGTACTTGCCGCGGATCGTTGACATGGAAGAGGATCAGCGGCGGGTTGGTGCGCACCTGCGAGGCATAGAGAAACTTCAGCCGCTTGTTGCCTTTGGCGTGCGGAGGGTGTTTTTCGACCGCCTCGCGCAGCAGCTTGTTGACATCGGCGGTTGGCATCCGCAAGAAACGGGCTTCCCAGACCCGATTCGCCACTTCCAGAACCTGGTGAATACGCTGGCCTTCCAGCGCGCTGATGAAGACAATCGGCGCGTAACGCACAAAATGCAGCCGGTCGCGGATCGTTTCGACAAAACCGTGCATGGTATGCGCGTCTTTTTCCAGCGCGTCCCACTTGTTGATGACGATGACCAGGCTCTTGTATTCCTCGATGATATACCCGGCGATATGCTCATCCTGTTCCGTAACGCCCAGCTGCGCATCGATAACCAAGAGCGCCACATCACTGCGCGCGATCGCTCTCATGGCGCGGATAACGCTGTATCGTTCGACCCCCGCTTCAATGCGGCCCCGCCGGCGGATGCCCGCTGTGTCGATCAACGTAACTCGTTCGCCATACCAGTTGATGTCGGTATCGATGGCATCGCGGGTGGTGCCGGCGACTTCGCTGACAATGGCGCGTTCGGCGCCGATGAGATTGTTGAGCAAGGTGCTCTTGCCGGCGTTGGGTCTGCCCACAATGGCAATCTTGAGGTGCTCGTCGTCTTCGTCTTCGCTGTCGTCCACCAGCGCGCCCAGGCGGCTCACTAGCTCGTCCAACAAGTCACCAACGCCCAGCCCGTGAATGGCGCTGATGCCAATGACGGCGTCTAAACCCAGGCTATAGAAGTCGTATGCCTCGTCCAGAAAGCGGCGATCATCGATTTTGTTGGCGGCCACCAGCACGGGTTTATCGCTGCGGCGCAAGATCTCGGCGATGGCTTCATCGGCTGCCGTTACGCCGACTTGCGCATCGACCAGCAGAATGATGACATCGGCATCGGCAATGGCGATCAGCGCCTGTTCAATGATTTCAGCCACAAAAGCTGCGCTGCCCTCTGCCAGTGGCGATTCATCGCGCGCCCCGGTCGGCTGATAGACTTCGATGCCGCCCGTGTCGATTACCTGAAAAGCGGCGCCAGTCCAGAAGGACTCGCCATGCAGGCGATCTCGCGTCGTGCCGGGCATCTCGTGCGTGACTGCCAGTCGCTCGCCGACCAGCCGATTGAAAAGCGTACTCTTGCCCACATTGGGTCTGCCCACCAGGGCGACAATCGGTTTCCGTGCCATCAGCGTTGGGCGCTCCGCAAAAGCTCGTCTGCTGCGAATTGTAGTCGCGGCGCGGCACAATTGGCAGACACAGCCGAACTAGCCTTCTGTGAGCGACTCAGCTTTGAGCTCGTCATCGCTGGCTTGCGAGCGGGGTGATCTCAACATTCAGGACAGACGGCGAAAGCGATACATTTGCCTCGCTAAGTTCACCCCGGTTGATAGCGATAGACGGCGCAAGGTCGTATACGCCGGGCACAAGCCCATCCAGATCAACGTTGACCTGGACATCGGCGGCAGACAAGGGCTCGACCAACACAACCGGACCATTGACTATGGCGGACACAGTTCTGGGCGCGATCGTCACCGCGAATCCCCCGTCCAAGCCAAAGTGGTCGACTTCAATGCTGTCAATCTGGCGTGAAACGATGATGGGGATGATGTCAACAGTGACCGTGATGTTGTTATTGCCGCCCATGACGAACAGGTCGTCGTCGGGCAGCAAGATGGGCACAGTCGCCTCGAATTTCTCTTGATGACCCTCCAGGCTAATTCGCTCAGTAAGCAGGGTATCAGAAAGCTGTGCCAGCTGTTCGGGCGCGCCGCTAATGAAGAGAGAAGCGGGGTCATAGCTGTAATCTTTGAACAAGAAGCCCTCTGTCAGCGTGTGTAAAAGGATGTTGGGTCGCACTGGAAATTGGCGGATGTCATCGCGCCGCGATACGCGCACGGCAACCCGAGCCGATTGTGGGCTCAGTTCCACGCCGTTCACCCGGTCGCCTTCGGCATCTTCTGCGTGCAGACGGACTTCCTGTTCGAGTGGGCTGCGACTGGCAGACAAGTCTAGCTCGCCGCGGATAGCCGCCACTTGCGACATGCGGCTAGCGGCGCCCCTAACCACCACATCGTCGATATCCAGCTGCGGTTCATCGTGGCGATAGCCGGTGGGCGGCGGATCCGTGATGGCAATCTCGATTGCCATATCGCGCGATTCGATCGGCTCCAGCTCGACAAGGATCTGCGCCGGCTGGATACGCAGCACGGGTCTGCGGATGCTGTCTGAGGTATTGGGCGCAACGCTGACATGCAGCGGCACAGTATGGGTGCCTGGTCCCAGTCGAGACAATTCGGCACGGACTTCGATTTCTTCAACCAGGCGTGGTATGGAGGCTTGCGAGCCTTGCACAGTGACAATCGCCGTGCGGGCCGAGCTGCTGGTCATGACAGCCGAGTCGCTTTCTACAAACAGGATGGGCACGCTGGAGAATCGCCGCTGCTGGATGGGGTCGGCAGAGGTAACTGCGATATACCAGACGCCGGTCGCCAGCAACAGCGAAACCGTCAGCCAGAGAAAGTTGCCAGCGGCGTTTGTCTGTGCCCAGCGACGGATCATGTTTGTGCCCCTTGTCGGCGGCGCGTCTGCAAACGCAGCAGGAATTCGTCGCGCAGTTCACGAACTCGCTTGGCAAGAGACGGCTGGTCGGCTTGGTCGGGTCCATAGACGCCACCCAGGATCAGCTGCAAGCGCTGCGCATCCAGGTCGAGGATCATGCGGCCGCCATTGGTGAGCGAAATCTTGCCAGTCTCTTCGGAAACGACCACACATAGCGCATCGCCAACTTCGCTGATGCCAACTGCCGCCCGGTGGCGTGTGCCCAGGTTGGGATCGGGCAGGTTGCGGCTGGCCGTGATGGGCAAGACGCAGGAAGCCGCCGCGATCCGCCCTGTGTCATCAATGATGACAGCGCCATCGTGCAGCTCGGTGAGGGGCCAAAAGAGCGTAGCCAACAAGTCAGCCGTAACGATCGCGTCCAAGCCAATGCCCGTGCGGATATATTCTTGCACGCTGCTGTTGCGCTGCAGCACGATGAGTGCGCCATGACGGCGACTGCTCAGCTTGGTCACGGCATTATAGATCTCGTCTATCACCGAGACGCGCGTGGCTTCTGGCGCCAGACGAGTGCCAAAGAATGCGCTGCGCCCAAGCCTCTCTAACACGCGGCGGATCTCAGGCTGAAAAATGACCGGAATAGCAATGACCAAGGCGGTCAAGCTGTTCGCCAGCAACCAACTGAGCGCTTGCAGCCGCAGCAGCGCCGCCACACTGATCAAACCGATCACCAGCAGCGCGATGCCCCGAAAGAGCGTTACCGCCTGCGTGCCGCGAAATAGTAAACTGATGCTGTAGAAAAGCAAAGTCACAATTGCGATATCAATGATATCGGTCAGGGCGAGACTCTCCAGGATGATCAATAATTGTTCCACGAGGCAGCTTCCGACTAACTGGGCGGCGCAGTATTATCTACAAGCGAAAACCCGCTTGTACAGCGCAAGTTATTGTATTCTAACATAAAGTAGGTAGTCGCGTCGACTACAGCGGCCTTAACCCAGCAGGCGCGCCAGAATGGCTTTCTGCACGTGCAGACGATTTTCCGCTTGTTCGAAGATTCGTGACCGCGAACCGTCCATGACTTCGTCGGTGATTTCCTGCCCGCGGTGGGCTGGCAGGCAATGCATTACAATGGCGTCTGATCTGGCATGCCGCAGCATACCCCTATTGACCTGAAAGGCTAAAAACTCGTCCATGCGCTCGGCTGATTCTGATTCTTGGCCCATACTTATCCAAGTATCGGTATAGACGACATCGGCATCGGCCAGCGCCATCTCGGGGCGCGTGCACATGAGCAGCGAAGTGCCGTTGCGCGCGGCGATTTCCTGCGCTTGTTCGCGGATGGGCGCTTTCATTTCGTAGCCTTCGGGGGTGGCGATACGAAAATCCAGCCCGAATTGGGCGCAAGCCAGCGCGACAGAGGCCGCCACATTGTTGCCATCGCCAACGAAAGCTAGCTTGATGCCCTGCAAGGTCCCAAAATGCTCGTGGATGGTCAATATATCCGCCAGCGCCTGGCAGGGATGGTAGTCATCGCTCAAGCCGTTGATGACGGGCACGCGCGAATACTGCGCCAACTGCAAGACATCGCTGTGATCATAAACGCGCGCCATGATCCCTTGCACATAGCTGGAAAGCACCCGCGCCACATCGGGCACGCTTTCGCGGACGCCCAAGCCGATCTCGTGCGGACCGAGCATGATAGCATCGCCACCCAAGTGCTTCATACCCATCTCAAAGGATACCCGCGTGCGCAGCGATGGTTTTTGGAAGATCATGCCCAGAGTCTTGCCGCGCAGAATGGGCTGGTTGCCGCCGGCGCGCCACTCCGCCTTCAATTGCAGCGCCAGTTCCAGATAGTCTTGCAGTTCTTCGCCGCCGCAAGCTGCCAAATCAAGAAAGTGCTTCATCGGTCGCTTTTGCCATTTCCTGCCAGGTCGCTAATCATGGTGCTGTTGCCAACTCGTGCATGTCGCGCCAGTTGCCGCCCCAGCTGGCTTTGGCTTTTAACGGGACGCGCAGGGCTTTGCCATCGGGCAAGGCGGCTTCCATGGTCTGCACCACCAGGGGGCCGACCGCTGCCAATTCGTCTTCGCGCACTTCCAGAACCAGTTCGTCATGCACTTGCAAGATCATCGCCGCATCGCAGCCTGCATCGCGCAGGCCTGAATCCAGATCGATCATGGACTGCTTCAAGATATCGGCGGCTGTGCCCTGGATAGGCATATTGATGGCGGCCCGTTCTTCATTGCCTGCGCCACGACTGCGCCGGCCCGCTTTGATCTGCGGATAGCTGCGCCGCCGTCCATAGAGCGTTTCGGTATAGCCGTGCTCCCAGACGCGCGCGCGAGTCTCGTCGATATAACGTTTGACGCCGGGCATCTCGGCGAAGTAGGCATCGATGAAGGTTTGCGCTTCGGCTCGCGTCAAGCCCGTTTGGCTGGCCAGTCCATATGCGCCCTGCCCATAACACAGTCCAAAGTTGACGCGCTTGGCGAAGTCGCGCTGCTCGTTGCTGACCTCATCCAGCCCGATGCCAAAAACTGCTGCAGCTGTGGCTCGATGAATATCCAGGTCCTTCTGAAAGGCATCGATCAATGTTTCGTCTTCGCTGATATGCGCCATGACCCGCAGCTCGATCTGGTTGTAGTCGACAGCCAGGAATCCATAGCCGGGCGGCGCGACAAAAGCTCGGCGCACCTGCCGCCCCATTTCTGTGCGGTTGGGGATGTTTTGTAGGTTGGGATTGCTGCTGCTGAATCTGCCAGTGGCGGCGCCAGTCTGGTTATAACTGGTGTGCAGGCGACCCGTGCGCGGATTGACCAGGCTGGGCAGCGCATCTACATAGGTGCTCTTTAACTTGGATAGCTCGCGAAATCCTTCGATCAATTCGATGATTTCGTGCTCGTTCCGCAGTTTCTGCAGGGTGTTGGTGTCGGTGGAAAAACCCAGCTTGGTTCGGTTTAGGCCTTCGGTTGGCAAGCCGAGTCTGCCAAAGAGCACTTCGTTCAACTGTTTGGGGCTGTTGATGTTGAATTTGCCGCCGCCCAGCTCAAAGATTTGTGCTTGCAACTCGGAGAGGCTGTCGCGCTGCTGGTCGCTCATAGCGCGCAGAAAGTCGACATCCAGCGATACGCCCTTGCGCTGCATCTGGCTGATGATGGGGATGAGTGGCAGTTCCAGCTTGTGATACAGCGTGGCCACGCCTTCGTCATTCAGCTTCTCGCGCAGGGGCAGCACGAGCCGCCAGGTCATGCTGGCATCGGCGGCGGCATAGGGAGCGGCCACTTCAATGTCGATCTGGTCCATCGTTTTCTGATCTTTGCCTTTGCCCAGCAGCTCATCAATCTCGGTCATCTGCACATCCAGCGAATGCGCAACCAAGGACTTGAGCTTGAGGAATTTGCTGATGGGATTGCTGAGCCATTCCGCCAACAACGTATCAAAGGCGATAGGCGCGACATCAATGCCATAACGCTGCAAGATGATCAGGTCATATATGGCATTGTGCGCGACCTTGGGGATTGCCGGGTTTTCCAGCGGCGGGCGCAGCGCTGCGATCACTTCGTCCAGGGGCAGCTGGTCGCCTACTGGCTCGCTAAACATGCTGGACTGCCCTTGCCCGTTGCTAGCGCGGTGATTGACGGGGATGTAATAGCCTTGCTCGCCATCCACTGCCAGCGCGATGCCCACCAGTTCGGCAGTCATTTGGTCGATGCCGGTCGTCTCGGTGTCGAAGGCGATCATCTCGGCTCTGTTGAGCGTACTGACCAGGTCAGCCAGCGCAGCTTGGTCGCGCACGATGACTGTTTTGACCACATCCTCGGCTTTGACGATGCCAATCGCCTCATCACCATGCAAGGCGCCGTGCAGCTTGTGCACTCGCTCGCGATGCGATCGAAATTCCAGCCTGGAAAATACTTCATCGACTGCCTTCAGCTCGAAGTCGTGCAAGACGCAGGCATCCAAATCCAGCGGGATATTCAGATCGCGCATGATGGTGGCCAGCCGGCGACTGAGGAAAGCCATGTCCTTGCCTTTGATGAGGCAGTTGCGCACGCGAGTGCTGTGGTCGTCGAGGTGCTCGTAGATATCTTCCAGATCCCGATACTGCTGCAAGAGCTTGGTCGCCGACTTTTCGCCGATGCCCGGCACGCCTGGGATGTCGTCGGAGTTGTCGCCCATGAGCGCTTTCAGCTCGATCAGCTGGCTCGGTTCAATTGCGTATCGGTCGCGGAAGGCGGCTTCATCGTAGACAATGTCCTCGCCGCGGCGTTGGGGCAGCTGCACACGCACATGCGGTCCCAGCAACTGCAAGATGTCGCGGTCGCCCGTGGCAATATGCACATCCAAGCCCTGCTCGACTGCCTGGCGGCTGATCGTGCCCAGAATGTCGTCCGCTTCCATATTATCCATGGTCAACTGCGGGATGTTGAAAGCAGCCACCAGTTCAAAGATGCGCTCAAACTGAGCTTTTAGGTCGGGCGGCATGGGCGGCCGAGACGATTTGTAGCCGGGGTAGAACTCCTCGCGTCCGCTAAGTCCTTTGTCAAAAGTTACCGCCAGGTATTTGGGCTGGAACTTCTCATAGATAGTCAAGAGTGTCGCGCTGAAGCCGTAGACGGCGCTGGTGCTTTCGCCGGCCGAGGTTACAAAGCCAGCCCGCTGCAGCGCAAAGAAGCTGCGATAAGCCAGCGCATGCCCATCAATGAGATACAGAACCGGGCGCTCGTCCAAGACATCTGCCTATACAACTGCACAAATCGTGGCGCAAAGTATAGCCGACTTGCCGTGCTAGTGGCAAGCGCGCGCTCAGGCACGGGCAAATTGAAGAAAGCGCCCCAACTCGCGGTCGCTGATGGCGCGGCCCGGCTGCAGAACCAGGTAGGCGTCTGCCCAAAGCTCATGGGGCAGCGCCTGGTCTTCGGCACAGGCGATCTGCCGCGAGCGTTCCATTACATCGCGAATCAAGGAATCTGGAGCGGAGGCGCCAGGCACATCGGCGTACAGGTAGATGAAATCGCCATGCACATCCAAACGATGGATCGTCCAGCCGAGACTATTCAACTGCAATTCCAGCCAAAAGAGCAACTGTTGAGCGACTGGTTTGGGCAAGGGCAAGTCGGGATCCGCCATCAGCCAAACAAAGGCGAAAGGCTGAGCATCGGCTTCTGGCGCGGGCGCTATATCGGCTATGGCCTTGTTATCAGACGATGTCGCGGGCGCAGCAGCCAGCGCATGCAAGAGCGATTCGCCTTGCTGGCGGATCTCGCGCAGTTGTCGCCCGCCAGAGAAAATCAACGTCAGGCAGAAGCCGGCGATGGTGCCGCGCGAATAGAGCATGTAGTCGGCGCTGCCATCGGGCAAGCGGATGAATCGCAGTCGCGATTGGTCTCCCTGCGCCGTCCAGTCATCGGCAATGACATGTCGCAGCGAGCGGAATCTGTCCAGCGGCATCTCGCCAGAGAAGGCATGAATGCGCTCGCCCTGGGTGAGGACGCTGGCATCGGCGGTCAATTCCGTCATACTCTGCGTCATGGTTAGCGCCAGCTGCGCGAGGAGCGGGTCTTTGTCATGACTGGATAGTGGCAGCCAATCAGCGTCTGTGGCTGCTTGCCTGTCGCTTTGCCTGTCGGCGCTGGGCACTGTTTCGTCATCTGGCGCTGGGATCGGCGCAATGTCGTGGCTGGTAGTTGGATTTGGCGCGGCCGGCTCTGTCTTGTCGGCGGATTCTCCGTCCAGGCGCGGCAGCAGCACATCCAGGAAGTCCGGCTCGCTGATCAGCTGCTCGGTTTCGCGCAGCCAGCGAGGCACAACACCCGTCCCCAGCGCGCCAGGCAGCTCGGCTGTGGTATCAAAAAGCGATTCCAACTGTAAGTCGTCAAGCTGCGTGCTTTCGTCCAGCATGGTATTGAGCATCTGCTGGAAAGCGGCGCTTTCGTCGATTTCTGTTTCTGATTGTGGCCTGGGGGGCAGCTCTGCTTCGGTTTTGGGGTCGGCTGCCAGGCGCTGCGCCAGGTCTCGGACGGTATCACCATCGCCAGGGACCAACGTGGATTCATCAAAGTCGTCGGCGATGCTGGTTGTATAGAAGCGGATGGTGTCGCTGTCGTCTGGTGGGGCGATTTGCAGCTCGACCACAGCCTGAACGGTGCTGGAATCAGCTTCGGCGGGAGGATGCAGCAGTTCATACGAAGCTTGCAAGCGGCGGCGCGTATAATTCAGCGCGCTGTCTTCTGCCACAAGCTCATCCACCAGCGCTTCGATAGCCAGTGTGTCTTGGCTTGCCTGACGCGAATCGGTTGGCAGCGACGGCAGCGATTCGGGGCGCATTGCCAGCGCAGATTCCAGCACCGGCAGCAGCTCACGCGCCAAAACGGGAATATCGACCACATTCTTGGCCTCATAATCTTCTGCCAGTTGGTGCACAGCGGGCTGGTCGGGCGCGAGCACGATGGCGATATCAGCGGAGCGCGCGCGCACCAACTCAATCAGGATGCCAGGCGATATCGGCAATCCGACCGTATCCAGCAGCAGCAGATCGGCATGATGCTCACGCAGGAATTCGATGGCGTTGCGCGCATTGGCAGCGGTGGTCACGCTGTATTCGCCCAGCGCCTCCAGAGCGCGCTTGACATCAATAGCAAATTGCACATTCTGCGTAACCAGAATCATTCGCTTTACAGCGATCGCCATGGCACAATCTCCCACAAGCATTTGCGGGGGATTCTAGCACAGGCAGGCAGAGCAGCAACTCGGATAGGGCTCAACCCGCAACCACAGGCACAGTGCTGCAATCGCCATATTCGGTCGTGTAATCGCCGCTGACCCAGCCATCGCGCCCCTCTGCCGAAAGCTGCCACCAGCTGTGTTGGCTGTTGCGTCCGCGGATGGGCGCGAGTGTGCCGCTGGGCAACACAGACAAGATGCGGTAGTTGGTGCCGGGACCAGTGCGAAAGTTCAAGTCGACATTGACCAGCGCGCGGCAGATGCCATCGTTGGGGATGTAGGGGACGCCAGATGGCTGGGCGGGCGTTGCCACGATCTGCGCTGGCGATTCGCGCACGATGACCGTGACTTCGTCGGGCGGACTGACCACTGCGCCGCGGTAGGCCAGGACGCGCAAGGTGATGCGGCCCAGGTTGGCGCGCTGTGGCACAAAGTCCAGGATGGCTTTCATCGCCAGGTCGCCCTTCAGCGACTCGGACGAGACCGTGCGCACAATCTGGTCATCGACGAAAAGCTTCACCTGGTTGATGCCCACGCTGTCCGCAGCTAGCACAGAGACCAGAATCTCGTCGCCGAGCACGAATTCGTCGCCATCGCTGGGCGAGCCGATCTCGATGGAAGGCGGCACGCGCGTACTGTCTGTGGCATTGGCGGCGTCGGTTGCGGGGCTGCGGGAGCGCAGATTGCAGGCTGCCAGCAGAAAACAGGCGAAGCAAAGAACGAGACGGCAGCGCGCGCCGGGCATCAACCAGCGATGACGAGCGGCAGTTCGGAATAGGGCTGCGCATTTGGCAGACGCGCCTGCATGCTCCAGGGACCCGTCCAGGTCACTTCCAGTTCCACCAGCTTGCCTTGCCAGTCGCCGGGGGCTTCGAAGAAAACCAGCTTGTTTTGCGGCGTACGAGCGCGCCACCGCCCTTTATGTTGACTTTCGACCAGCGCTTCGACTCGTTCGCCCAGATATTGCGCATTGATCTTCGCCACCACGCGGGCTTGCAGGTCTTCCAGCATCTTGTGCCGTTCGCGCTTTTCTTCTTCGGGCACATCATCGTCCATGCGGCGAGCGCTGACGGTTTGCGGACGAGGGCTGTAGCGCGCCAAGTGCGCCTTATCCAGCTGCAACTCTTCCAGCAGCGCATAGGTCTGCATGAAGTGCCCTCGCGTTTCACCCGGGAAACCGACGATGATATCGGTATGGATAGCGACCTGCGGGATGATTTTGCGGATCTTGTCCACCAGCTTGCGATACTGATCCGCCGTGTAACCGCGCCGCATCTGCGAGAGCACTTCGTCTGCGCCCGACTGCACCGGCACTTCGATATGCGGCATGATGCGCGGCAGCTCGGCAACAGTGCGCAGGAGCTTGTCGCTCATCCAGTTGGGGTGGCTGGTCAAGAAGCGAATGCGCTCCAGGCCCGTCTGCTCGGCGGTTTCGTGCACAATCCGCAGCAGATCGGACAAGTCGGGGCCATCGGCGATGTCCTTGCCATAGCGGTCGACAATCTGCCCCAGCAGCGTGACTTCCTTGACGCCCTGCCCCGCCAGGCTGCGCACATGCGCGACAATTTCGCCAATGCGCCGGCTGCGTTCAATGCCGCGCCGGAATGGGATGATGCAAAAGGTGCAGGCGTGCGAGCAGCCATAAACGACTGGCACATGCGCGCAGACCAGCTGTCCGCGCTCGTGCAGGGGCAAGACCAACTCGCCATCTTGCAAGGCATCGCGTTCTTGACGGGCGGCATTTTCCATCTGCAGCGCTTCGGATTCGTGACTGCGCTCGCCCAGGAAGTCCACCATGGGCGCGGGATCGGAGGGCGGCATAAAGACATCGACATAGGGCAGCCGTTTGCGCATCCACAGCGGATCGCGCACACCGACCATGCAGCCCATCACGCCGATGATCTTGCCAGGCTGCTGGCGCTTCAGCTTGCCCAGCATGCCCAGCCGACCCAAGCCCTTGTCTTCGGCGCTTTGCCGCACCACGCAGGTATTGACAACCATAATGTCGGCTTCATCGCCATTTGGCGCGGCGCGATGCCCCAGCTTCTCCAGCTCGGATGCTAGCAACTGCGAGTCGGCGACATTCATCTGGCAGCCAAGAGTCCAAATGTGATATTGCATGCTCATGATCTTCAATGTTGTTCGTACACGAATGCGTCAATTGTAGCGGAGGCGGGCAAATCGGTCTAGTGCCCTGGTTTCGGTGTATTGCCCCCACCCCGAACCCCTCCCCGACCGCCAGTGTCTACGCGGCGCATAGTGAGGGAGGGACTTCATGCAACGGAATCGTTGGGGGATTGTAAGGCTTAGGCCCACACGATCTTGTGCGGCAGGAAGGACGAATGCAAAAAGGCATGGTGGGGCAAGACGCGCACCGAAAAACCGACATGACCTGTCCGGCTGTAGGTATAGTCGATTTCATAGGTGTATGCGCCGCTGCCATTCTGCCCCAGCACGCGCATATCCACCGACTGTCCGTTGTGAATCTGCCCTGACGAGTCCAACATGCCGTAATAGAGCTGCACTTTGACATCCTGCGGACACAACTGCCCCAGCGCGACATGCGCCTGAATCTGCGCGCAACTGCCGATCTCGACATCGCCCGTATCGACAGCGACATCCAGCACAGACACTTCGTGCCAAACCTGCTTGAGGCGCCGCTGCCAGTCTACGAATACCGCCGTCTGGTTGAAGCCGGCGCCGTGCATCTGCTGGCTGACTCGGTAGCGAGGCATGTAGAGGTCGTCTGTGTACTGCTGCACCATGCGCTGCGTATTGAACTCTGCGCCCAGCCGCTGGATGCTGCGTTTGACGCGGCGGATCCATTCACGCGGCAAACCATCACGCGACTGCCGATAGAAGAGCGGGACGATGTCTTGTTCCAGCAAGTTGTAGAGCGCCAGGCTTTCTACATAATCCTGGTGCGCCCATTCGTCCTCGCGATATTCTTCGCCGTTGCCAATCGACCAGCCGATGTCGCGGCGATAGGCTTCTGCCCACCAGCCATCGGGAATGCTGCAATTCAAGCCGCCGTTGTAGATAACTTTCATGCCGCTGGTGCCGCTGGCTTCTTTGGGGCGGCGCGGCGTATTCAGCCAGACATCCACGCCCTGGACCATATAGCGCGCCACATTCATATCGTAATTCTCGAGGAATACGATGCTTTCGCGAAAGTCGGGGTCGCGTGCCACATTGATGATGCTGCGGATCAACTCTTTGCCGAGGTGGTCGTGCGGATGCGCCTTGCCAGCGAATATGAACTGCACTGGGCGGTCGCTGTCGGCAATCAGCCTGCGCAGACGTTCCAGGTCATAGAAGATCAACGTTGCGCGCTTGTAGGTGGCAAAGCGCCTCGCAAAGCCAATGGTCAAGGCATCGGGATTCAACACTTCATCAGCCGTTTCCAGCTCGGTCTGTGATACGCCCCGCCGCAGCAGTTGGGCGCGCAGACGATCGCGGGCAAAAGCCACCAGCCGCTCACGCCGACGGACATGCGTACGCCACAATTCTGCGTCCGGGATGCTGCTGACGCCCTCCCAAACTTCGTGCCGCGCTTCTTCCTGCCGCCAGGCGGGGTCGAGATAACGGTCGAAAAGCTGCGCCATTTCTTGGCTGACCCAGGTCTGCACATGAATGCCGTTGGTGATTGCGCCAATAGGCACTTCGTGCACAGGTACATTGGGGTAGACCCAGCGCCACATCTCTCGGGAGACGGCGCCATGCAACTGCGCCACGCCATTCGTCCCCGACGACAGATTCAAGGCCATTACTGACATAGAAAAGAGTTCGTAATTCCCCAAATTTTCGCGGCCCAGATCGAGGAACTGCTCGCGCGACAAGCCCAGCTCGCGCATCATATCGTTGAAATGCTCGTCTATCAGGTCAAAGTCGAAACGTTCCAAGCCTGCCGGCACCGGGGTGTGCACGGTGAAGATGCTGCTGGCTGCGGTCAAGGCGCGCGCCTGTTCGAATGTCTGGCTGTCGTCTTGCATGAAGTCGCGGATGCGCTCCAGCAGCAGAAAAGCCGAATGGCCTTCGTTCATGTGAAATACATCGGCGCTGATGCCCAGGGCACGCAAAGCGCGCACGCCACCGATGCCCATCAAGATCTCCTGGCGAATCCGTGTGCGCCGGTCGCCACCATACAGACGGTCGGTCAGATTGCGGTCTTCTTCCCAGGCGTTGTCTTCTATATTCGAATCCAGCAAATAAAGCGCGACGCGCCCGACCTGCACCTTCCATATCTGCGCGTAGAGTTCGCGTCCCGGCAGCGGTACGGCAATCTTGATTGGATCGCCCTGCTCGTCCAACTGCAAGCGCAGGGGCAAATTGACATAATCGTTGATTGGATACGATTCTTGCTGGTAGCCATCGGCATTGAGAACCTGCTGGAAGTAGCCTTCCTGATACAGGATACCCACGCCGATCAGCGGGACGCCCAAATCGCTGGCGCTCTTGAGATGGTCGCCACTCAACACGCCCAAGCCACCTGAATAATTCTGCAAACACTCGGTCAAGCCGAATTCCATGGAGAAGTAGGCGATGGTCGGCGGGCGCTCTTCTGCGCCGAATTTTGCCGCGAACCAGCTCTCATCGGCGCGCATATATTCATCGACCGAACGGCAGACGCGCGCGTAATGCGCCATAAATGAACTGTCGCTCACCAAGGCGCTCAAACGGGCTTGGCTCAGCCTGCCCAGCATCCATTCCGGATTGTGTCCGGTTTCTTTCCAAAGCACGGGGTCGAGGCGACGAAAGAGCGAGATCGCTTCGTGGTCCCAAGCCCAGCGAAGATTGTATGTCAGGTCGTGCAGGCGGCTGAGCTGTGGCGGTAATTTGGGCGCGACAGTCACTCGCGCGACCGGGTGTACCATTGGCCAGGCTCCTTTGTCGGCGGAAACAGGGCATTTCTGCACAGATTTCCTATTCTACGGAATTGCTGCAAGAATGCCAGCGTAAACTTCGCAAAGCCACAAATAATGAAAAAAGCCGGAAAACTGTGCAGATTCTTGCGCTGTGCGAGCTAGGACTGCTGACAACGTGTGAAAATAGGCAAGAAATGTCTTGCCAGTTTGGGTAACTTGCATCGAATTGCTAGAAAAGTCGACATTATTTCCTATTCGATTCCTATACAAACGCGTCCAAATTGTGCTAGACTGGACTCAATGCGAAACGAAATATGGTGTCTGCATGGCAACGGAGAGGCAACATGCTGAAGAAACGGTATTTGAAGCGTGGAACGGTCTGCAAAGTTACTTTCTACACGCCCAAAAAACTGAGCGCGGAGACGGTCGCATTGGTCGGCGATTTCAACAATTGGGACGAGGCGGCCACGCCAATGAAAGCGCGCAAAGATGGTCGCTTTAGCGCCTGGCTGCATCTAAAAGCCGACTCGCAGTATGAATTCCGCTACCTGGTCAATGGCGACGAGTGGCACAACGACTGGGAAGCCGATGGCTATTTGCCCAACCCGCACGGCAGCGACAATTGCGTGGTGACGACGTAGACCTGGCTGTCTCTATACCAACGGTCATGTTTCGCCTAGCTGTTCATGCGTTCACGCCAAGCCAGCATGGCTTCGACCTTGCTGTAATCGGGCGGCACAGTCGTCATGAGGATCGCATGAGTCGCGCCGGCCTCGGCATATTCATCGAGTTGCTGCGGAATGTCGTCGGCTTGCGTGATTGAGACGGTCCGCTCGATTTCAGCGGGATTACGCCCGACCTCGGCGCACCAGTTGTCCAGCACGCGGCATTTGTGCGCATACATGTCTGGGGGACCAAAGCCGTTCCACAAGTCCGCGTATTGAGCCGTCAATTTCAGGGTGACTTTCTCGCCGCCGCCACCGATCAAGATGGGGATAGGGTTGCGCTGTGGTGGGGGCAACTCCAGTTGCATGCGCTTTTTGATGATGGGTAGCGCTTCTCCCAAATCGCGCAGACGGCTGCCCGCTGTGCCAAACTCATAGCCAAAGTCAACATAATCTTTCTCGAACCAGCCCGCGCCGATGCCCAGGATCAGGCGTCCGCCGCTGATGTGATCGACTGTGTTCGCCATGTGTGTCAGCAGCGCCGGATTGCGATAGCTGTTGCAAGTAACCAACGTGCCGATCTCTGCGCGCGAGGTCAACGCGGCGATGGCGGTTAGCAACGTCCAACCCTCAAAATGGCTGTTATCATCTTCGTCCCCGGCATAGAGCGGGAAGAAATGATCCCAATTCCAGATCGTATCCACACCCAGCGCTTCGGTCTTTTTAACGGCTGCCGCGTAGGTCTTGTAACTGACATGCTGTGGGTGTAATTGCACGCCGACTTTGAATTGTGTCATGCCGAACCCTCTTCATTGTGATATGCCTGCTTAGGGTGAATCATACACGGGCTGCGAGGTATTCGCCAACAAGCGAGGCCTCGCCTGCGACCAAGCCTAGGCTATAACCAAGTTCCCCTGTCTCGAATTCCATATTGAGACGGGTGACCAAGTTTCGCCCCTGCATCGAGCGCTATTTTCTCTGCGATTATCTTTCGCATGACTTGCTTTGTTCTGCTTTTGGAGTCCTTGTGTGCATCTTCTCAACCTGGAAATGTTGCCGCTGTGATCATCGTTGGACGCGCGCGCTGAATTTGACATCGCTGTCGGCGGGCACATTCCTATTCTTGTACTGCGCGAAGGCGTCGTGATCGACATCCGAGCCAACCACCGAGCCAGCGCCAATGGTGAATTCGGGCGGGATGCGAGTATTCTTGCCGATGCTGGTGATGCGCAAATCGCCCATGTCTTGCCAGGCGCCCACTCGCGCGTCTTTGCCAATGACGGCGATTTTGTCAACCAGCGCCCGTTCCACCAGTGCGCCGCGTTCAATATAGGCGTCATTCAAAACAACCGACTCGCGGATGACTGCGTCTGGACCCACGAACACGCCTGGCGAGAGAATCGAGCGCTCAATGACTGCTCCCGCGCCGATCATTGCGCCATCGGAGATCATGCTATCAACGATGCGGGCATTTGCGCCGATTCGCACCGGCGGACGTTCTTCGCTGCGCGTGTGGATGACCCAGGTGCGGTCGTTCAGATTGAGCGAGGGCGGGCTGGAAAGCAAATCCATGTGCGCTTCCCAATACGCATCGACCGTGCCGACATCAATCCAGTAGCCGCCATACGGGTAGGCGTAGATATCCATGCGGTCGGCGACCATCTTGGGAAGGATATTTTTGCCAAAATCATGCTCGGATGCCGAGTCGAATTGATCTTCTTGCAAGACCCGTTCAAGAACCGCATAGTCGAAAACATACACGCCCATATTCGCCAGATTGCCAGGTGGCGATACGGGTTTTTCTACGAAGTCGGTAACGCGATAATCATGGTCGGTATCGACGATGCCAAAGCGGCTGGCTTCGTCAAGCGGCACACGGATTGTGCAGACCGTGGCATCTGCGCCCTTGTCGCGGTGATACTGCACGAGCATGTCATAATCCATCTGGTAGATGTGGTCGCCCGACAAAATCAGCACATATTCTGGTCTGCCCTGCCGGATAAAGTTGAGGTTTTGCGTTACCGCATCGGCAGTGCCAGCGTACCAGTCGGTGTCGAAGCTGCCTTGATAGGGCTGCAGCAGGCGCACGCCGCCAGTGAACGAGCGGTCAAGATCCCATGGACGCCCCTTGCCGATGTGGTCGTTGAGGCTGTGCGGACGATACTGCGTCAGCACCATGACATCGAAGATATTGGAATTGACGCAGTTGCTAAGCGCAAAGTCGATGATGCGGTACTTGCCGCCAAAGGGAACGGCTGGTTTGGCGCGCTTGATCGTCAAGACACTCAGACGTGTGCCTTTGCCGCCCGCCAAGATCACTGCTTTTATTTTCACTGCCGCCTCCTCATTCTGCGCCCGATCGTCTGGCAATGGCTCGTGATACCGCTATTTCATAAAGGTCAATGTATTGGCTGGCGCTCTTTTGCCAGCTGAAGTCGCTTTGCATAGCGCGCTTTTGCATGCGCTGCCATGCGGAGCGACGATCACGAAATGTGTCTAGCGCCCAATTCAACGTGCCTTCAACCGCCTGCGCCTCTTGCCACTGGAAGACAAAGCCCGTGCCGCTGTCCGCATCGCCATTGTCATAATTGATGACAGTATCGGCCAATCCGCCAGTCTCGCGCACCAGCGGCAAGGCGCCATAACGCATCGCCATCATCTGCCCCATGCCGCAAGGCTCAAAGTGACTCGGCATCAAAAAGATATCACAGCCCGCATATATCTGCTGTGCCAGCAGGCTATCGAATTGCAAGAAGACAGTCGCTCTGTCGTCGAAGTCTTGCTCCACCTGCCAGAAAGCCTGCTCCAGCTCGGGCTCGCCTGTGCCCAGCACGACCAACTGCAGCTCGCGTTTTGCCAGCAGGCTGCGCAAAGCCGGCAGCGCCAGATCAAAGCCTTTTTGCGCCGCCAGCCGACTGACTATGCCGACCAGCGGGAATTTATCATTGACAGGCAGCCGCGCAAATGACTGCAAATGGCGCTTGTTGAGGGGACGTTCGCTTAGGAAGTTGTCGCTGTCGTAGTTCGCCGCGAGGGCAAGATCGGTGGCCGGATTCCAGACATCGCAATCCAAGCCGTTCAAGATGCCGCGCAAGTCGCCCGAACGTCTTTCGATCAAAGGCGCAAGCTCATAACCAGCGTAGCCGTACTTGATTTCATCAGCATAACGCGGGCTTACTGTGGCGATCATGTCGCTGTAGGCGATGCCGATGCCCAGCAGGTTGTCCGCAAGTCCGAGTTCGTACAGGTCCGCATGATGGCGGCCGTGGATGCCCGCTTGCCACAAGAACCCGCCTGCTCCTTGTCCCTGATAGGCGATATTGTGAATGCTCAGCACACTAGCTTGCGCCGATTGGTCTGCATCGGCGTGCGATTGCAGCATGAAAGGCAGCAGACTCGTGTGCCAGTCGTTGACATGCAGCGCATCGGGCCGCCAATGCAGCTGCTCTGCCAGTTGGCTCATGGCAGCCATCAGCGCCTGATTGAAGAATATGAAACGTTCCATATCCCAGTCCCAGGTGCTGTAGACTTGTCCCTCGCCGCCAAAATAGGGCGACACTTGCAGAAAGTAGACGGGTATGCGGTCATGCTGGCAGGTATAGAGCCGGATGACATTTGAACCCAGACGATGCGACATGCTGAATTCGGCCAGCAGCTGGATGTCGTAGGCGAGGTGATCGATGAAGCCATAGCCCGGCAAGATCACGCGCGCATCCACGCCCAAAGTCTGCAATGCCTGCGGCAGCGAGCCCACAACATCAGCCAAACCGCCAACCTTAGCAAAAGGCGCGGCCTCGGCGCTTGCCAGCAGGACTCTCATTGCGCGGTTTCAGACAGGAATACCATAAGTTGCGCTATTGTAGCCGAAGACCGCCCCGATTCAAGCTGGGGCTATGCCCGTTGTCGCGGCTATTGCGCCGTGCTATACTGCCGATTTGATGCAGCGCAGCACGGAACAGTTGAATGATCCAACCCCAGCGCGATCCTCGATCGACGAAAATAATCCCGCAATTCATCTTCCTGTGTTTGACCTTCCTGGCGGCGGTCTTCGGCACTTTTGTGGGCCTGCGCCTGTTTGGTGAAGACAGCGAACGAAGCGCTATCCCCGATGTCATCACAGTGGAAGTCATCATCACCGCAACGCCCTTGCCAGCCAAACTGGTAACGGCAGTGCCCGCTGCAGCCTCGCGCCAGCAAGTGACAGTGCCCGCCGACATTGCGGCCGAAGCAGCGCCCGAAAGCGAGGCAACGTTGGATCCCCAGCAGCTTGGTGCGCGCGATGCGGTTGTCAGCACGCCGACTGTCTTCATCGCCGGTGGACCATTGCGCAACCAGCGCAATTGCCTCATCCACACCATCCGCAGCGGAGATTCGCCTTATTCGGTTGCCTTTGATTATTTCGTCGAGCTCGACATGCTGATGGAAGTCAACAAACTGACAGAACAATCCGCCCGAGCTTTGAAAGTAGGCGACCAACTCATCGTGCCGCTGCCGGGCTGCATCGTAGACGGCGTGGCAGTCGCGGGCAGTGAAGAGCCTGTATTGATCGTCGCCACGCAAGCGCCCTCGCCGATGCCCACATCCGTGCCGGCGCAGCTGGAAATCGCGGCTGTCGAAGGCTTGGGTGATATCACGGCAGAAGGCATCCACCTGCGAAATCCTGGCGAACAGCTCAATATCAGCAATTGGCAGCTGAGCGACAGCGACGGCAACACATTTCGATTTGGGCAGAAGCTGCTCTTTGCAGATGCGGAAGTGGCTGTCTACACACGCAGCGGCATCAGCACGGGCAGCGCCTGGTTCTGGGGACGCGACGAAAGCGTGTGGGAAGCGGGAGAGACGATAACCATCAGCGACTCGCTCGGACGCCAGCTGCAAACGTTGCAAATCCCTGAGGTGGCAAGGAATGAATAAGCTATCCAAATGGGATCGCATCGCCGATCAAGGCGCCAAAGACCTTATCGGCGATGGCGATGTGTCGCACTTGCCCGGTGCAGGCAAACGCTTGTCATTGGATAATGAACATGTGCCGCGAGAATTGCGCGCCGCCTATAAGATCATGGCTGACAACGAAGTCATGCCCGACTGGATCGCTGCGGGCAAGGCGCTGGCAAAACAAGAGCGAAAGCTGCGGGATCGACTGAATGCGCGTGCGCGCCGCTTCCGCCAAGAAATTGAAGCGGCACAATCACGCGACGAGAACCAGCGCCAAACCGAAATAGAAGCCAACTGGCAACGATTCGCAGCCGAATTCCTACAGGAAATTGAGCGCTTTAACCGCGAGGCGCTAGTTTACAACCTGAAGCTGCCGCCCAGCCTGCCAAAACGTGGGCATCTGCGCGCCGACAAGCTGCTAAAGCGCGCCCTGAAAGACGCTGGCGACTAAGCGGTTTCTTTCTGTTCGGCTTCTTCTGGCTTGCCCTTTGCGCCTTCTTGCAAGCCCTTGCGGAAGTTGGCAACAGCGGAGCCAAGCTCGCCACCGATGCGCGATACTCGCCCGACACCGAAGAGCAGCACTACGATAACCAGTATGATGATCAGTTCAGTAGGTCCCAGACTAGCCATAATCGCACCCTGTCTCTGTTTCTTCGCATTGGCAGGAGTATAGCACGAAAACACGACATGCGGCTAGCCTATTAAACCGGCAGAAGGAAGACAGGGACGCTGTGTATTTATTCAACTATGGTGTCGACCATGCCTTCACGGGCGAGGATAATGCCTTCGAGCCGCGCTATACGTTGGTTGCTTTCGTCCACTTTGTCCTCGACTCGGCGGATGTCTTCGCGTAGTTCTGCGTTCTCAGCTTTGCGTTCCATATTCGACTTGGCAATTTCGGCTTTGAGTTCTTGGCGAAGCGCCTCGTTGTCGGCTTTGTATTCCGCTCGAAGCACTTCGTTATCCGCTTTGAGTTCCCTGCGCAATTCCATATTGTCAGCTTTGAGTTCCCTGCGCAACTCGGCTTGCCGATTCTCTAGTACATGTTGTATGCGCCACACTGCACCCAAGATCGCCAGGATTGTGATGACGAGATCCAAAGAAAGGTTCGTGTCGAAATTCATACCACCCTCCTACTTGCCCGCTCCTGACCTTCATTGAATTCTAACGCAGATTTGAAGAGTTTCCAAATTGCGTGGGAAGCCGCTCCTGGCAAGTATAATTTGCGCGGTGTCTTTTGCTCTGCGGAGTGTCCAATTCTGCAGATACTCCCGATTGGCAGTCGAGCCGATTCAGATTCCGCCTTATGCTACAATGCAAGCGCATTTCCAGACGAAAAGCCGGACCTTGAGGCGCGACATTGATGTCCGACAGCGCTGATCAGAAGAAAATCAATCCGCGTTTTGCCGAACAGCGCGAAGACGAAACCGTGCTCATCGACAGTCGCCGGCATAGCTGGGCGTTTTTGCGGACAGCCTGGCTGCCTATCCTGCTTCTGCCCGTAATGTGGCTGGCGGCAACACAGGTCCAGGCGCAGGCGCTTCAGTTGGGATTGCTGGGGCTATCGTTGCTGCTGCCTAGCGCTGCCCTGGTCTACTTCTATCTGGAATGGCGCAACGACTCGGTCATCGTGACCGACCAGCGCATCATTCGCATCAACCGCACGATAGTGACCATGCAGCGGCAGATCGCGCAAGTCGGCATGGAGAGCGTGCACGAGATCAATATCGAGATTCCGTCTGGCGATATTTTCGCGCGTCTGCTGCGATATGGCACCGTGGTCGTCAAGACAGCTGGCGCGCAGGGCAATTTGGAACTGGACCTGATGCCCAAGCCAGCGCGCATGCAGCAGCTTGTGCTGGCGACGCGCAAAGGCTACGACGAACAGCAGGCGCAGCGGCACGGAAAGATGGTGCGGGCGGAAATGCAGCGCTGGATGGCGGGCGAAGCTACTGACGACGAATTGCGCGCGCAAGAGACGACCGACCAGCCGCCCCGCCCTGTCCGCGGCAGCAACGGCTACCTGAGCGCCCGCATTGAGATGAGCAACGGCGACATCGTATATCGCAAGCACATCAGCGTCTGGCTGCGCCACACGACCATCCCGCTGGCGGTGATAGTTGTCTCGCTGGCGGCGCTGATTCTGACATTTGCGGCCGTCGCGCCAGAAATACGCGTGGTAACTTTCAGCATTGCCATGGTCGCGTTGCTGGTCGGCAGCCTGGCTTATTATTGGCTGGATTGGGATTGGCGCAACGACATCTACATCATATCGGACGATACCATCACGCTGGTGCACAAGCGCCCCTTCTTCTTGCAGAATCTGCGCGACCAGATCCTGGTCGAGCGCATTGACAATGTCGAGTCCAGCACGAGCGGGTTCGTCTCGGCGCTGTTGCAGATCGGGGATGTGCGCATGTCGCTGGTGGGCGCGGACGAGCCCAAGCTGTTCACGCGCGTACACAAGCCAGCGCAGATCCAGCAAGAGATTTCGCGCCGCCAGCACAACAAGGCACGCCGCCGCGCTCGTTATGATGCCATGCAGCAGCGGCAGATCCTCGGCGAATATCTGGCTGTCGCAAATGGCGCTGCGAATCCCGCCAATCCAGCAGCGACCGCCCAGCGTGCTTTGCGGTCTAGCGCCGTCAGCAACAGCGATCGCAATCGTCCGCCGCGCCTGCCTCGCAAATTGGCGACGCGACCGGCCGCGCCCAAAGTGGACAGCAGCTTGACCAGCCCAGACAAGCCGCGTCCGCCTCGATTCCGCGCCAGTTGAGCGCCTTCTGCGCCCCACGCGCAGCTTCGCAGCCGCCCAAGCATCAGAATTCCAGCCGCATATGCCACAGCTCTCGCCGCACTTTGAATTGCTGGCGCCGCAATAGCTCGCTGACGACATCGTCATCGCGCGGGTGTTCGACCAGAATTGTCGTGCGCTCGTAACGAGATACCAAGTTGCTGATCAAAGCCTCGGCATAGGCGCGGTGGTCGATCTGTGGCGAAGTGAACAGGCGCGCCTGCACCCGACCGAAGCTCATAGCGTTCTCCAGCCAGCAAGACGCCAGGATCTCACGCGCGTCGGCGTTGCGGATGATCAGCTTTTCGATGCTGTTCATAGACAGCCATTTGCGCACTTGCCGCCAGGGCGAAAGGTAGAAGTCGGCTTTGCGCAGGGGTTTCAGCCAGCCCAGCCCGCCGCGGCTGTTGGGGCGCGCAGCTTGTGCCAGCGCAAACTCCGCCGCTCTTTCATTGCGCCGCAAGCGCGTGATGTGGAAGTCGTGCCCAGGTGGTACAGGAGCTCGCACGCGGCTGCTGCGACGCCAGTGTCTCCAGGCGCGCTCATAGATGAAGCCTTGCGCTTCGTACAATTTAAGTGCGGCTTCGTTGGCGCAGTCGACTTGCAGGATGACACGGGCCGCGCCGCGTGATCGCAATGCCTCGAGGCTGCTCGCCACCAGCTGATGGGCGATGCCACGCCGCCGCTGCCGGGGATGCACCGCCACATTGGCCAACAGCCAAGTTTCGCCTAATTCGCGCGGGAAGTTGGCGGGATAAATCGACACATTGCCGACCAACTCGCCCGCATCCATGTAGACAAAGCCAAGGCTGATGCCTTCTGCCAGTGAGTTGATGCGCGTGATCAGCCGCAGCGCCGCGCCCATATGGCTCAGATAACGCATCTCACGAATGGCTGAACGGCCCGCGCTGTCCATGCTGTTGGCAAAAGCCAGCTCGATGAGGTCTGCCAGAGGCCGCAAATCGCTGTGCAGGTTTACGGGGCGCACACCATCCGCTTCCGCCGTGGCTGCCGTGAACGCACCTAGGCTGAGTCTTGTCACAATGTCGCATCCTGGGCGTCGGGTTACTGAAAGCCTAGTCGTAGTCGGATGCGCTGTCAAGCTGGTCTAGCTTGCGACTGGCTTACCTTATCTTGTCCTATGCGCTATTATTGATTACAACAAGCTGGGCAGTTGGGCAGCCGCGCGCAAGGGAGCGTACATGGGCTACAGAAGACTGGGCGGCCGGCGAAATCGTGGAGCGGCTTGGCAATGGGGTATTTTGGGATTCATCCCCGGCTTGGTCTGCGGCTTGACCGTCATGCTGGCTATCATGGCAGAAGGCACGCTTCCCGCCTACTTCTTGCCCACGCCGCAGCCACAGATCGTGCAGCAGGTCGTGCATGTGGTCATGACTGCAACACCCGACCCCAACCAGCAGCTTGCAGAGCCGGCCTCGCAAGTGGTCATCATTACCGCAACGCCCATCCCCGCCGTGCAAATCCAGCCGACCAATGTGCCCATATCGGTGCAAGTGCAGCCGACCGCTGTTTCGACCAGCCTGCCAACAGCCATCCCGCAGCCCACAGTCACGACCGCCAGCGCCGTACCCGATGTGCTGATGCGCTTGCGAAGTGAGACAGCAACCATCCCCGGTGGCAGCTTCACCATGGGGACGAATCCCGCCGAAGTCGCCGAAGCTGTGCGAGAATGCCAAAACAGCGGCGGAACTTGCCTGGCGCAATATGCACAAGATTCCTACCCGGAACACGAGGTGCGCGTCGAGCCATTCCTGATGGAAACCACCGAAGTCAGCTTTACGCAGTATGTCGCCTTCCTCAACCTGCTCGGTGCGAATTCGCATCAATCAGCCTGCCCGGGCTTTTGGTGCATCCAGACGCGCAATGACAGCGAAGACGCGCCCATTGTTTTTAATGGCAGCAGCTACAGCATCAATACAGGCTTGGCGCAGCATCCCGTCTATGGCGTAAACTGGCATGGTGCGCGGGCTTATTGCGAAGCAGTGGGCAGACGCCTGCCGACCGAAGCAGAATGGGAGCGGGCTGCGCGCGCAGACGACGGACGCATCTATCCCTGGGGCAATATCTGGGACAATGCGCTGGCCAACACGAAATGGTCCCGCGAAACACCCAGCCATTTTCCCGTTGCCAGCCCGGAATACGATTTTGGCAGAAGTTTGTATGGCTTGTATCACCTGGCGGGCAATGTCGCCGAATGGGTGAGCGACTACTACAGCGAAACGTATTATCAGCAGCAAGCGCAGTTGGGTTTGTCTGTAGACCCGACAGGTCCCTTAAACGGCTTGCAAAAGGTGCTGCGTGGCGGATCATGGAATAGTGTGCCTTTCTTCAGCCGCGCCGTGCACAGGCAATCTTCTGGTGAAGCAGAGTTTCACCGCTGGGTGGGCTTTCGCTGTGCAGAAGACGCGCCCAATCCAGAGGCCACTGGCAGCGCCGATCTGAATCCGGCCACCCTGGGCGTGGATGTGCCCGCTGCGCCAGCAGACGACACAGCGCCGGGCAATGCCCAGCCGACGCTGCCACCACCGCCCGAATCCGCCGGCACGACCGGCTAGCGTGTTTACAGGAGCGAGTCTATGGAAGGCGATTATGTCCTGGTAGTTGGCTCGTCGGTCCTGGAGATGGCCGGGCGCTCAATCGAAGTACCGCAGCCGGGCACGCGCCAACAGGGGCATATCCACGCCTCGGCAAGCGGCGTCGCGCGCAATATCGCCGAGAACCTGGCGCGCCTCGATATCGACACCATTTTGCTGTCCGCAGTTGCCGATGACGAACTCAGCGAGTATCTGGTAAGTCATTCCCGGCTGGCGGGCATCGACTGCAGCCATGTAATGCGCGTAACTGGCGAGCGCACTGCCGCTTCGCTGCTGCTCTACCAATCCGCCGAGAACGTTACACGCCTGGATGACCTCAGCATCACGGCTGCGCTGGATTCGGATTATCTGCTGGAGCATGAATGGCTCTTTCAAGATGCCGCGCTGGTCGTCATCGATGCTACGTTGAGCGAAGACGCGCTGGACACCTTGTTCGAGCTGGCGCAGCGACACAAAGCGCGAGTCTGTGCCGACCCCACATCACCTGGCCTGGCTCGCCGCTTGCGAAAATACATCCCAAACCTGTTCCTGATCGTGCCCAACGCCAGTGAAACGGCAGCTCTGTGTTCGCTGGACGAGCCGTCCACCGAGCGCGAATCAGCCATCGGAACAGCGCAGCGACTGGTCAATATGGGCGCTACGATCGCTGTGGTTACCTTGGGCGAGCGGGGCTTGGCCTATGCAGATCGCAGCGGTGGCGGCTACATCCGCGCTCTTCACACGGAGGTTGTTGATACTTCTGGCGCGGGCGATGCCTTCTCTGGCGCGGCGATCTTCGGCATTCTCAACGGCGTACCGATTGATGAAGCCATGCGCCTGGGGGTGGCAGCCGCTTCGTTGACCCTGCAAAGCGAAGACACGGTCTTGCGCTCGCTCAATCCAGACCTGCTCTATGACGAGTTGGGCATCTGAGGCGGATAGCGGTCGAGCACCCAGCGCAGCAGCACAAAGTGCCCGGCCATACCGGCGTAGGGTCCATGCGCGCCCAATGCCTGCCTGACCATGTCAGCGCTTTTCTTGTCATCCCCATCATGGAAATAAGCCCGCACAGCCGCTTGCAGCGCGACATCGTTTTCGGCGAGCAGAGGATAGCGACCGAATGCCCGCCCAATGACATTGCCGGCCGTCCATGTGCCCACGCCTTTGATCTGCATGAGGCTTGCGCAGGCAGCGCTGTCATCCAAGTCGGCAATCGCCTCCAGGTCGAGCGCGCCGGAATCGACTCGGCGAGCGAGTTCAATGATCAAGGCGCAGCGCCGGTCGGTGATCTTCAGCGGCTTCAGTTGGCTGGGACTGGCAGCCGCCAGTTGTGCCGGGCTGGGGAAGTCATAAACGCATCGGTCATCCGCCACCAGCTCGCCTGGACCAAATAACCGCATCAACGCGCACTGTGCCCGCAAGGCAGCTTTCCAGCTGATGTGCTGCTCGATCACCAACGTGACCAGCGCCTCAAAGACAGTTTCTGTGCAGAATAGCGGCAAGCCCAGCAGCGGCTCGACCCCATGCCAAAGCCGCTCGTCTTTCGCCGCATGGTCATAAAACGCCGAGAGATCGCGGTTCAGCCCCAGTATCTGCAGGGATTTTCGGGCGATAGCGGCCTGCTCGGCATTGGCAAGCTCGTCGCCACGAACGACAAGCGAGGCGCCCACTCTCTGATAAGCCAGCAGGCGTCCGCAGGTGAAGCGCCACAGCACAGCGCCCTCGACCAACATACGCGCTGGATAGGCGAAGCGCCTGACGATCTCGAGCAACAAGTCAAAGTTGTAGGCGTATCCAGGCAGGGGCAGGCGAATTTCGCTCATTCTGCGCCGGCAGGCTCGCGGGGCGGTGGCGCTTCTTGCTGGCTTTCATAGCGGCGACGCGCCAAGTCTCGCAGGTCTGCCACGCGATCCGATTCGTCCAAGATCTCGATGCCCAGCAAGGTCTCGACAGCATCTTCCAGCGTGATCAAGCCTGCCGTGCCACCATATTCGTCGATGACCAGGAAGATATGGTCTTGCTTGGCGATAAATTCGTCCAGCACTTGCGCCACGGAGTTCGTCTCTGGCACAACTTGCAGCTGCCGCGCAATCTCTCGCAAGGGCACATCGTGTTCGTTCGCGGCGGCGCGCTTGTAAATCTCGTGCCGCAGCACATAACCGCGGATGTCGTCGGCCGATTCGCCATAAACCGGAATGCGCGAAAATGGCAAGACCGTGTGCTCCCGCATGATCTCGCCTATGGTCGCGTCGGTCCGGAATGTCAGCATGACGGTGCGCGGCGTCATGATCGTCTCCACCTGGACTTCGGCCAGTTCCAGCAAGTTGGCGACGATACGGTTTTCTCGCTCGCGGATGCCACCTTCTTCGGCGCTGATGCGCGCCATGACTTGCAGCTCGGAGCGGGTTACTGTCGGCGCGTCTTCGTCGGGTCGCATTGCGCGCGTAACAAATTCAAAAGCGAAGACCGCTGGTTTGAAAAGAACCAACAGCGCGCGCAGCGACCAGGCCGTAAAAGGCGTTAGCGGCTTGGCATAGACCGCGCCCAGGGTCTTGGGGATAATCTCAGAGAAGACCAGAATCAGCAACGTCAGCACGGCAGAAATAATGCCAAAGAACTCGCTGCCGAAGATGGCGGTGGCTTCTGCGCCAGCGCCGGCCGCACCGACCGTGTGCGCGATCGTGTTCAATGTCAATATGGCCGAGATAGGATGTTCGACATTCTGGCGCAGCCCCTGCATGATTACGCCCGCCTTGCTGCCCTGCTCCACCAGCAGCTCAATGTGCGAAACAGGGGTAGACAGCATGGCTGCTTCCCATATTGAACACAGGAACGAGACGCCCAGCGCGATGACGACATAGAAAATCAGCGCGCTCCACTCGCCCGCGCCGCCTGTGCCGCTGCCCGCCGCCAAAATGGGGATGCTGCTGTGAATTAAGCTGTCCATGAATATCGGATTCCAATTGCAGCGACTATATCAGCAGAGACAAGGCTGCACAACTGCGCTCATGCCAGCAGCAAGATGCCGACAAATGTCAGCGCGATGCCCACAGCCTGGGCGCGACCCCAGGATGCGCTGAACATCGCCAGGCCGACCAGGTACAAAATGATGATGCGCGAGTTGTCGATGGCGATGGCATAAGCGAGATTGGGCGCTTTGGCATAAGCGACAAATAGCGCGGCATTGCCCAGAGTCGCGCAGACGATCACCGCGAAGACCAGGGGACTGTGCCGCAACGATATGCGCAAGCTCGACCCTTCGGCGATGGCAGCGCCCAAAAAGCCCAAGCCGGCCACCAGCAAGACGATGATCAACGACACTTCGCCACTGACGCCATCATCGTTGGCGAAGCGAACAAATATCGAGACCAGCGCGAATGACAAACCGCCCACTAGCGCCCAGCTCAACCAGGCGAGTGAGACGTCTTTGCCGCGCATCTTCCAAGCGCCAGAAACCGCCAGCACGCCCGAAACGATCAAGACGATGCCGCCCAGCCGCAGCGCCTCGAATGGCGCGCCCAGCAGCAGCAGCGAATACGCAAAAGTGACGATGAGCCGCCACGACATCACTGCTTCGATATAGCCGATATTGCCTTGCAGGCGGATAGCGCGGTTGTAGGCGTAGTTGCCCATCATGCTGGTCAAACCCGATAGCGCCAGCGGCAGGATGTTGCGCGAGATGGCGTCCATTTCGGCGGGCCGCAGAAATAGCAAGCCCAGCGTCAGCGTCGCGCCCAGCCAGGCATAGGCCATGAAGGTGTTGATGGCGTAATGTCGCTGCAGCCGTTGGAATACCAGCGCCTGCGCCGACAAACCCACAGCCGAGATGACCGCGGCAGTAAACCAGTCCATCTGCCCTTAGCCCGCCTCGCGAGTGACGATTTGTCTGGCTTGCAAGAGGCGCCCTTCCAGCTCGCTGAGCATGATGGCGGTCGCTCCCCAGACTTTGTGGCGGTTTATGGCGTAGTATGGGACGTGCACATCCACGCCACGAATGAGCCGCCGCTCTTCCGCCTTGAGCTCGGGGCGCAGCAGGTCGTCTAGCGCGAAAGTGAATAATTCCGCGACTTCCTGAGCGTTTGGCGAGAAGGAAGGCACGCCATCGTAGCGCGCCACCACCGGCGCTACATCGTAATGCGAGGCGGGGATGTAGAGCTTCGAGAGCAGACCCAGGGGCTGCACGCGCGCCGCACAGACGCCGATCTCTTCGACAGTTTCGCGCAGGGCAGTGTGCAGCGCGTCCTTGTCGCCAGGCTCCGCGCCTCCACCAGGGAAGCTGACTTGTCCGCTGTGACCGCGCAATTCAGCATTGCGCAGGGTTAGTACCGAATGCAAGCGACCAGCTGCATCTTCAAAGACGAGGATCATGACCGCCGCCTGCTTTGGAGGTCCAGCGCGCTCTTCCCAGCCGCGCGGCGCCGGCGCCATCCGCCGCTGCGCTGCCTGTGCATCCATGCTGTCCAGCTGCAGCGCCCGGCGCAAGTCATAGAAATTTATGCTCTTAGACACTGGGATTACTTGTGGTTGCTGTGCTTCGTTCGCGAGGCGTCACAGTAAAATGCCGTTTGGCAAGCACAATACCAGCCACTCGCGTCATGTGAAGGCGCGACAAGCAGTCAGAAATTGCTTCGGACGACAGTCAAGCCTCGCCATACCATGCACGGCGTTTGCGCAATGACACACCCGCTTCTGCCCCGCTGCGCCTTGCTGTGCGCACGCGTCCACGCGAGTCGATGTGGACTTGGCCCGCCTTTTGCAGTCGTTCGAATTCCTCTGGCGTTATAGCAGGCGCTGGTTCTCCACCCAAGCGCTCCAGGCGGTCATCCAGGTTATCACCGTCACCGTTTTCAATATCGTCGTTTCGGTTGATGTTTTCGTCGCTCATGCATCCCCTCTACAGCAGTGCAACGTTTTTACTGGCATCATCCGCAAGGTGTTCGCGGCAAGCATAGCACAAGTATAGCCAAAAGTCGCGGACTTTGCCAAGCATGACTCGCCTGGCGCGGCAAATGGCCTGTATACAGCGTGTAACGAAGGAACTGGCGATACGTTGCGCCTCTCTGCGCAAGATCGAATCTATTTCAGCAAAGGCGCTGCTTCTCGCGCATAATCCAGCAGCATGGCTTCGATCGCCTGGCGCGGCTCTTCCAGCTTGCGCAGGTCGTCATAAGCCGCGTACAAGCCTGTGTATCCCTGCGTATTGGCGATGGCGGGCGGGACCAGTGGCAGCTGCAAGTATCCAGTCGGCTGCGACCAGGCATAAGCATAGATGTAAGGGCGCGGCAAACCCGGACTGCTGGGCGCGAATCCAAAAGCGATCTGGGCATCTCGGCGCTCGTCCGACCCGCCGCCAGGAAACCATAAAAATCCCAGATCGAAATGATGCGCCCACAAGACGACTGGCGTTGCGCTGCCGCCTAGTTTTTCTCGCACGGTCGCCAAGACCGCTGCCAGGCTGTGCAAGGCGCGCGCATACGCATTGGCCTGCTGCGGATCGATGGCCAGCGCAAGCCCGGCATTGCTGTGTTTGCTTGCGGGTTCGATTTCGAAGCCACTTCGGCGGAATCCCCTGGTCAGCGCGCGCAGCAAGGTTTGCGGCGTATGCTCAGGCAGGCCCAGCGTGAATACTCGCAGCCAGTCGCGCACATAAAGCAACTGCAAAGCCGAAGTTTCAAATGACAGCGTGGCGCCGGTTGGCAGTTCGCCAGTGCTGAATCCGGAACTTGTCACGCGCAGGCTGAACTGCAAGTCGTTGGGCAGTTTGTCGCTGGCGGCAACACGGATCGCGCTGAGCACGAGCGCCACCTGGTGCAGGGCATCGCGCGTATCGTCCCAGTCAAGCAGCGCTGGCAAGGGCATCGTGAGCATGGGCAGCCTTTCCTTTTGCACAATTCTAGTTCCTTGCGTGGCAAAAGCGCAAATCGTCGTGGAGCGATCCGGTCCGCCTGGCTGCCATTTCTGTACGCGTCCAATCCTACAAACTGAACGATGAACTCGCGAAACCTCTGGCATATCGGCAGGAGTATCCTACAGACTGTATGAAAATTGCCTTGCGAATTGAAAGCAGCTGTGCGAAGCTTCGCCGCAGGGGCTGTGATACAAAATGCGTGGCATGACCCGACAGGAGACCCCGTACATGAACCGCCATCTTTCGAAGACCGTGCAGAATCTGCGACCATCTGGCATTCGGCGCTATTTTGACATTGCCGCCAGCATGGACGATGTCGTAACGCTGGGCATCGGCGAGCCCAACTTCGTCACCCCGGCGCACATATTGGAAGCGGGACTGCAAAGTCTGCGCGCGGGCGAAACAGGCTACACATCCAATGCGGGCACAGCAGAATTGCGCGCGGCAATCGCGACTCACATTGAGCGGCGTTATGGATTGCGGTATGCGCCCGATGACGAAGTGCTGGTCACCGTCGGCGTCAGCGAAGCGCTCTTCCTGGCTTTGAAAGTGCTGCTTGATGCCGGCGACGAAGTCTTGGTCACGGAACCTTGCTTCGTTGCCAATCCAGCCCTGGTCGAGATGACGAGCGGCCTGCCTGTTCCTGTGCCGACCTCGGCTGAGGACGACTTCCAGGTTACTGGCGCTGCGCTGGAGGCGCGCATCACTCCGCGCAGCAAAGCGATCTTAATCAGCTATCCCAGCAATCCCACCGGCGCTGTCTTGACCCGCGAGCACATGCTGCAAGTCGCCGAAGTGGCGCGCAAACATGATCTGGTGGTCATCTCCGACGAGATTTACGAGCGCCTAGTCTATGGAAGCCAGCACATCAACTTCGCGACGCTGCCGGGCATGCGCGAACGCAGCATCGTGCTCAGCGGCATGAGCAAGTCCTATGCCATGACTGGCTGGCGAATCGGCTATGTGACGGCTGCGCGCCCCTTTGTGCAGGCGATGTACAAGCTGCACCAGTATCTGATCATGTCTGCGCCGACCATGGGACAAGCGGCTGCGCTGCAAGCAATCCGTCATGGCGAAGACGACATTGAACAGATGCGGCGGCGCTATGACCAGCGGCGGCGTCTGCTGGTCGATGGCTTCAATGGCTTGGGCCTGCGCTGCTTTGAACCGCGCGGCGCATTTTATGCCTTCCCCAGCATCGACATCACCGGGCTGGATGACGAGACTTTCTGCGAAGCCCTGCTGAAAGAAGAGCGGCTGGCGCTCATCCCGGGCAGCGCATTTGGCAAAAGCGGCGCTGGCTTCGTGCGCGCCAGTTATGCCACCAGCGAGGCGAATATCCTCGAGGCGCTGGCGCGGCTGGAGCGATTCCTGTCGGCGCGCGGCATCACGCAGCAGCGAAAAGCACCGGCGCTGGTCGCTTGACCCCCCTCGGTCCCCCCGAAAAGTCGGGGGGAGGCAAACCCCCCTCAGCCGCAAGTCCCGATCGGCTCGACGAAGTCGGCGCTGATCCAGCCCTTGACGCCGTGAAAATCCACCTTGAACCAATCTGCCGTACGCGCGACCGCCGTCAATATCGCGTTGTAGGGGATGGCTTGGATGACAGCGCCACCGGGACTGGCGCGGAAGTTCAGGATGTTCGTTGTGCGCGCCATGCAGTTTTGCAGGCTTAGCGCTTCGAGCGTGGGCGTGGGCGCAGCGGGCGGACGGGCGCCGGGCAGCAGGATCAAATTGCCGGGGCGGTCAATTATGCCGCAGGTCAAGCCATTTTCGTTCGTCGCAGGCAAATCATAGACGACGCGGGGGATGGGCTCGGTGTCGATGAATTTGAAGGCGCTGCCTTCCGCTTCGAAGCAGATTTTCGTGCCAGGCAGGACCCAACTCCAAACATTCACCGCGTCTGCGAAGCCGCTTACAGCAATCTCGGCGTTGCCGATGCCCACCGCGTCGAGGCGCTGGCATTGCGTGGATTCCGTGAGGTTGTAGGTGACGATGCCGGGCAGGGTCAAGCAGGACGAGATGCCGGGCGTGGCGGTTGCCTTGATTTCTGCGGGCGGGATGTAGATTGCGCCGCTGTCGCTCGGTTCTTGTGGCGGCGGTGCTGGCGGCGGGGGATACCATTCATAAGCGCCGATATCGCAGAGGCTGTCCTGCGGACGGGCTCTGCCGCGCTGATCGGTCGTGATACTGCTGATGCAGGTGGCTGCATTTCTGGCTGGGCTGTCCTCGCGGAAGGTGTAATAGGGCGGGCTGCCGGTCGGGTTGGCGGACAGCAGCGGGTTGGCGCTGGACTGGCTCGCCGAACAACTCGCGCTGGAGCCGCCGCCGATGATGTTGCTGCTGTTGACGGAGACGGCGCCGCTGGAACCGATTTGGCAATTCTGGTTGCTGTTGCCGTAGATGATGCTGTTGCGCAGATTCAGCGTGCCCTCATTGACAAAGATGCCGTCGCCTACCTCACTGAAAGTGCCTGATGCGGTATTGCCGGTGACGGTCACATGATTGAGCGAGAGGGTGGCTGAGGTACTATTAACGAGGATGCCGCCGGCTCTAAGCGCTTGGTTGTTAAATATGCTGCTGTTGTTGATGGTGGCGGTGACGCCGGTTGAAAAGAAGATGCCGCCGCCGTTCACATTGCTTGAATTACCGTGAATAGCGCTGCGATTGATGGTCACGCTGGCGCTGCCGTCGGCGGTTATGCCGCCACCGCTACTGTTTGATCTTGAATCGCGCACAGTGACTTGATTCAAAGTCAGACTGCCGGCCTCCACATTAATTGCCCCGCCACCTCCCGAATTGTAGAAATCGGTAAGGGTTACATTGTTTAGGGTCAAATTGCCGCCGGATCCGACTACAACAGCTCTGGATTGAGGGAATTCTTGGTTGTTGGCGAAGATAATGGCCCTGCCGTTGATCGTAAAGCCGTTGCCGTTGATGGTGATCGCGCTGGTGATTTGCGGAAGGGCGTTGGTGGTCAGGGTGAAGTTGCCGGTGATGTTGATGGTGTCGGCTTCGCTGTTGCCATTGGCCGAGTTGATGGCATTGGTCAGGGTAGTTGTGCTGTTGGCGCTGAATGTCGCGGCGCGGACCGGCGCGGCCGACAGCAGAAGCAAGACCAGCGCGATAAGAATTAACTTGGACGCAAAGGCGGAACGAAAATCAAGTAACTTACTATTATTACGCGATATTACGGGGGGGGGGGGGGGGTAGAGTTATCATTACTGCAAGCTCCCGCAAGGCTTCTGAATTGACGGTTTGGCTTGGGCGCGTCATGTACTGTCACGGTGAAGCTCTCCTTATGTGAACAAGCTCTTGCCTTTCGCCAGTGCCGCCGGCCGCGGTCGCCAGCAGCAGCGCAACCGCCAGCGTGATTCTGAGCAAAGCGATTGTTTCAGCATGCATAGTTGAAAATCCTGTCTAATGTCATATTTCATCCACTGTAATGCCATTTCGTAGATTGTCAAGCAATTCGCCAGGAAGGGATTGGCGACTCTTGGGCGACGCAAGTATCGCCCCTGCATCAGCCTCCGCGCCTCTGCGCTGAATATGTTTCGATTGCTCTGCCCGCTGTGTCAGCGCGTCTTTGCATTCTCAGCCAAATCCGCTATGGTAGGCAGGTTGATATTCGCCACAGGATGCGGGAAATGGGTGAATGGACGACCGTCATCGGCTTGGAAGTCCATGCCGAGATGGAAACCGCCAGCAAGATGTTCAGCCGCTGCCCGGTTGTCGACAGCGTAGAAGCCGCGCCCAACAGCGCTGTCGATGCGCTTTCGCTGGGCATGCCTGGCACGTTGCCGGTCATCAACAGGCAAGCCATGGAATATGGCATCATGGTCGGTTTGGCGCTGAATTGCGTAATCCCGCCCGTCAACCAGTTTGCGCGCAAGAATTATTTCTATCCCGACCTGCCCAAGGGCTATCAGATCAGCCAGTACGATCGTCCGCTGGCCATCAACGGTCACATTACGATCGAGGTGGACGGCGAGCCCAAACGGATTCGTGTCCGCCGCGCCCACATGGAAGAAGACACCGGCAAGCTCACGCACATCATGGGTGGCAGCCTGGTCGATTACAACCGCGCTGGCGTGCCCCTGCTGGAGATCGTTTCCGAGCCCGACATGCGCAGCGCCGCGGAAGCCGAAGCCTATGCGCGCAAACTGCGCTCGATTCTGCGCTATCTGGGCGTCAACAGCGGCGACATGTCCAAAGGCCTGCTGCGCTTCGAAGCCAATGTCAGCGTCAAGCACAAAGACGATGACGACCTGCGCGAACGCACCGAGATCAAAAACCTCAACAGCATCCGCAATATGGTCAAAGCCATTGATTACGAGGTGGCGCGGCAAATTCGTCTATACCGGCGTGGCGAGACCGTCAAGCCGGCCACGCTGGGCTGGGACGAAGCGGCGCAAGCCATCCAGGTGCAGCGCTACAAAGAACGCGCCGACGAATACCGCTACTTCCCCGAGCCAGATTTGCCCCTGGTCGTGGTCAGCCGCGAATGGGTGGCGCAGATCAAAACCAAGCTGCCCGCCCTGCCCGATGAACTGCAGAGGCGCTTTGTCGACGAGCTCGGATTGAGCGCATACGATGCCGCAGTGTTGACTGCCGAGCCAGCCGTGGCGCGCTATTTCCTGGCGCTGGTCGAATCGGGAATCGATGCCAAAGTGGCTGCGAATTGGCTGAGTACCGAGGTATTCCGCCTGATGAATGCCGCCGAAATCGAGCGCGACGCCATCGAATCCATTCCGCTGTCCGCGCGGCGATTTGCCGGTTTGCTGGCTTTGGTGCAAGCAGGCGCGATCAACCAAAGCACGGCGCGCAAGCGAGTCTTGCCAGAAATGTGGACGAGCGGCAAAGACGCCCGCCAAATCGTCGATGAACAAGGTTTGGCGCAAGTGAGCGATGCGGCAGTTATCGGCGACATCGTAGGCAAGGTGCTGGCCGACAATGATGAGTTGGTGGCGCGCTATCTGGCTGGCAATGACAAGGTCATCAACGCATTGTTTGGTAGAATAATGGGCGCGCTGCGTGGCAAGGGCGATCCAGCCGTGGTGCGCCGCGTTCTGACCGAGAAATTGGCAGAAATAGCATCATGAAGCGAATGAAACGGAGACAGTCGCGATGACCTGGCATCAGACAATTATTGTAGGCTACCTGGGCAGGGATCCAGAACTTCGTTATTTGCAGAGCGGACAAGCGGTTTGCAACCTCAACGTCGCTGTCAGCGAACGGTGGCGCGACCGCAATTCGGGCGAGCAGCGTGAGAAAACGACCTGGTATCGCGTGGCTGTCTGGGGCGCGCAAGCTGAACCCTGCAACACCTATTTGTCCAAAGGCAAGCAGGTCATGGTGACTGGCAATGTGAGCGCGCGCGGCTATTTGAATAACAATGGCGAGGCTGCGGCGTCGCTGGATTTGACAGCGCGAGATGTTCGTTTCCTGGGCGGACGTGGCGGCGACCAGGGCGGTGGCGATTATGGCGGCGGACAGCAACGTGGTGGTCAGCAGCAGCAGCAGCGCGGCGGCTATCAAGGCGGTCAGGGTGGCGGCTACCAGCGTGGGGGGGCTCAACGGGACCAGGGCAATCAAGCGCCAGGCGGCTATCAGCAAGACGACCGCGCTTCGAATTATCCAGAATCACGTCCCCAGACCTCGGATGACATCCCCTTTTAGCGCGTGGCATCTTTTCAAGTTGACCTGTCTGGCCGAGTCGCGTTGGTAGCCGGCGCGGGCGCTGGCAGTGGGCGGGCGATATCGCTGACGCTGGCGGATTGTGGCGCTGCGGTGGCGGCAGCCGACCTCAACATCGAGCGCGCCGACGCCACCAGCCAGCTAATCCACAAGCGCGGCGGTACAGCCATCGCTCTGCGCGCCGATATCTCCAACCGCTTTCAAGTCGCCAACATGATCGAACAAACGCGCGATGCCTTCGGGCAGTTGCACCTGCTGGTCAATGCCGTCAGCATCCAGCGCGCCCAGCCCATGCTGCAGGTGGACGAATGGGATTGGCGGCGGCAACTGGAGGTGAATCTGGGCGGTGTTTTCTTTTGCATGCAGTTGGCTGCGCGTGTGCTGGCGGACGAGGGCGGCGGCACGATCATCAATGTGCTGCCATCAAAAGCGCTTGCGAGCCTGCCCGAGGGGATCGGCACGGTGGCGGGCGCGTCGGGCGTCATCGGCATAACTCGGCAGGCGGCGCGCGAGCTGAAAGAGCGCCATATTGCTGTCAATGCCATCGTTGCCGGCGACCGTGTCGATTCTGTCGCCAACTTGGCGCTGTTCCTGGCTTCGGATGCTGCGGACGGCATCAGCGGGCAAGTCCTGACCAGCGACAGGCCGGATGCGCGTTGGACTTAGCGCTTGCATTGGCGCTTCAGCAAGAAGTCGCTGCGCCTTGCAGTCGCTTGTATGCATCCGCCAAGATCTGCCAGGGGGCGATATCCCAGTAGCGGCGCGCGGAGCCCGACGGCGATGGCAGGACGAAGCAGCGCGTCTGACCAACCTGCGCAGATTGCCAACCATAGGATGTCGGTTTGCTCGCGGACTGGCCCGAAAACATGCGCCAGGCTGTCTTGCTGGTGAAAGCCGCGATCTTTGGCTGATAGCAGAGGAGCTTGTCGCGCAGCGCCACGACATCCTGCTCGGTGAAGGCGATATCGCTGTCGTTTCCCGCGCTGTGCTTGCACAGGTCGGTCAAGCCAATGCCTAGCTTCAGCAAATTGCGGAAGTCGCCCGGCGCGAACTGGCGTGGCGTGAAACCGGCTTGATGGAGCGCGCGCCAGAAGGTATTGCCAGGATTGGCATAATAGGCTGTCGCTCGCGCTGATGCAGCGCTGGCTGCTGTGCCACAGAAGACCAGCAGCAGATCCCGCGCCAGCACATCCGGCAAGATCATAGTCGGGCTGATGTTATCCTAGACTTTCGGCGGATGCGCCACTTCAAAGTCGGGCGCCAAGCGGAAGCTGTCCAATACCGCCAGCCAGGGATATTCGTCGGCAGTCGACTCAAGCAGGTCATCATCCAGATCGGCGGCGCGCAGGTTGGCGACATGCAGGCGATTGTCAGTGCCATTCAGCGCGATGACTGCGCCGCTTTCCAGGCTGCCATCCAGGCTGCGCAGACGATAGGAAATGCGATAACCGTCCGCGCCATCCACTTCGACGGCTTCCACCGATTGCGCCTCCACGCCATAGCGCCAGCCTTGCATCCAGGCCCGCGCTTCGTCCTCGCTGGCCAGCAGCACATCAAAGGTGGCGACCGCCAGCGTAAGGCCTTCGCCCAGCACAGTTGCCGGCAATCCAGGCACCGCATCGGTAACTTCCCAGCTGGATGGAAAGCGCAGCATGTGCTTGTCCAACTCGTCATAATAGACATCCCATGCAAAGGGCGCGCCGACATATTGCGGCAGCCACTCGATCGTCTCGGCCACGCCACGCAGCACAAACTTGAGCTCTTGCGCAGCATTTTCTGAGGCGACGACGCGCACGCTGAAAATATCGCTGCCCTCGAGCCAGGATTCTTGCCGAGCGATCAAATGCGTGCGTCCGCGCTCCAGGTTGAAGTCGATGCGCACGATGCCATCGTCGGTGAGTGTGCGGCTGGTTTCGTCCCAGCGCGTATAGCCGCCCCAGGTATAGCTCAGCCAAGAATTGTCCAGGTAATCACTAAGTCCGGCCGCGTCGCTGATGCTATCGGTATTTTTGTTTATGCGCACCTCGACCACGCTTTGGACATCGGTGTTGTTCAGAGAAGCGCGCAATTCGACTTCGTTGCTGCTGTCGGATTGCGGGCTCCAGCCGCTGGGCGCGCCGATCGTAAACAAGCCCGAGCGATGCAGATAACGGCTGTCAAAGTCGATCGCGGCGATATCGGGCGGCGGCGGCATGGTCGGTTCGGGCAGCGCAGTCGGGTCTGGAGTAAGCGAATAAGGGTCGGTTACGCCCACCTGACTGGAAAGCATTGGCAAGATCAGGCTGCCTACCATGGCGACCGTCATTACGATGCCGATGATGTAGGTAAATGTCTTGGTCGTTTGGTTCATGCAGGTGGCGCTCCGCGGCTGCTGTCGAACTCGCGGCAATCATAGCGCAACTTGGCGAGGCTGTTAAGCAAGACTTTTCGCCTTTATAATCTGCGCGCGTCCATAATATTGCGTCTGCGCAACTCGTGAAAGGCGTACCTAAGCAATGTCCGAACCTGTTTTTACCTGCCGTCCCCTTGTTTTGTCCGATGCCGAGCAAGTCGCCAGCGTTTCTAGCGCCATAGCCGCGCATTTCGGCTCGGGTGCGCAGCACAAAGCCGAGACATTCCAAAATAGCTGGCAAGAACCTGGCTTCGACCTGGCCGAGATGTCGCTGGGCTTCGTTGACAGCGCGGGCAGGCTGGCTGCCTACGCCGTATTGTGGGCGAACAGCGAAGTGCCCGTGCATCCCTGGCTGGACTGGGGCGTGCATCCAGACCACTATGCGAGCGACCTGAGCGCCGAGCTCTTTGCCTGGGCAGACGAGAAAATGCAAGCAGTGCTGCAGCGCTGCCCGCCCGATGCGCGCGTGACCATCATCACGGGCATTCGGCAAGGCAATACCTGGCGCGAAAAAGATTTGCAACGCGCCGGCTTTGCGCCCAACCGAGTCGGCTTCGAGATGCGCATAGCCATGACCGAGCGCCCACAGCCCGCCCCGCTGCCAGCTGGGATCGTCTTGCGCCGCTATCGGCACGAGCGCGATTTGCGGCTGATGGTGGATGTCGTGCGCGATGCCTTTTCTGATCATTTCGGCTATGTCGAACAGAGCTTTGAAAAAGAGCTGGCGGAGTTTCGGCACTGGCTGGACAACGACAAAAACTTTGCCGAGGAGCTTGTGCTGCTGGCCTATGACGAAGCTACGGACGCGGCTATCGGCTGCCTGCTGGGTTTGACGCAAGATCATCGACATCCAGATATTGGCTACATCGACATCGTGGGCGTCCGGCGCGGCTATCGGCGGCGCGGACTGGCGCAGGCATTGCTCACGCGCAGCTTCGGGCAGTATTGGGATCGCAGCACGAACACCGTCGGTCTGAGCGTCGATGGCGAAAGCCTGACCAATGCGGTGGCGCTGTACGAGCGTGTCGGCATGGTTCGGCATCGCAGTTATGTCGAATACGAAAAGATCGTTCGCGATGGCATCGAGCTGGCGAAGATGACGATGGAGTGAGGCATTGCCAAACCAGCCCGCCGATGATCGCTACCAGGATATCCTTGCCCGCATCGCCGCGCGGCGTCCTTTTGGCAGCCCCCGCCCGCAGAAGAAGCCAGCGCGCCCCCACGATCAAGCGCTGAATCTGCTCAATGCCTTTGACACATGGTCCGACCTGGTCCTGCGAGAATACAAGCGCATTCTCTGCCACGGACCAAAAACGATGCGTGGCGCGGCCTGGTCGGGGGTCGTCATTTGGTATCACAACAAGGGTTATCACGGCTATCAGCAGCTGCGCATCCTGGGCCTTTGGACGCATCATGCCGGCGACGACATCGTACTGAGCGTAGGCATCCGCGTATTGCCCTACCGCGCGCCGGTCTTTGACCCGGGCGCCTTCCGCCACAATATCACCGACGGATTCCAGCTGTATTACGAAGACATGGGACAACCGCCGGGCGAATGCGACCAGCTGCTCTTTCAGGCGATTTTCACAGTGAGAGAGCGGCTGAAGCTGCGCGAGAAACTGCAAGAAATCGCCGACCAATGGCGTCGGCAGCAAGAGCGCGGTTAATCTTCGGCTTCTTCTATAACGATATCGGTGGTCAATCGCGAAGCTGCCAAGTCTTCCAATGAGATGCTGGCATTTTCGTCACGCGCCAGCAGACTGACGCCTGTTTGCAATCGTTCGCCACAGACCAGGCAATCCGGATCGCGCTCGATTTCGATCCACAGACCGCTGTGCGGGTCGCTTTCTGCGCCTTCAATGATATCCAGGTAGGTATTGCTGACGATCAACGTGTTGGCGGGCATTTCGGCATAGGCAGCTGTGCCGCGCAGCAATTCATTCAGAATGAGATCGGTCTGAATGCCGGCCACTTTGGTGACATTGACCCACAGCCCCGGTTCGGACGCCAAAGTGCCTTCTGCGCCGATCATGCCATAATCCAGATCGCCCACGGAGTTCATGGCGATTTTGACGCCTTCGCGGGTGGCTTCTGCCCAGCAGGCATAGCAGGGACCGGCATAGGGCTTGATGATGACATGGTCGCCGCCTTCGCCGCGTTCGTACACGCCAGCATACGAGGCGATCAAGCGCTTCTCCAGGCATTTCTCGTTGATCGTGTACTTGACTTGTTCGTTGTCGACTGCCACAACCAGCAAGTCGATCGCGTCCAGGCAATCCCAGTGGTCTTCGATAGCGCCGGCGCGCACATCGATCCGCGCATCGGGATTGCGCTGCCAGATCAAATCCGCCACCGCCGCCGCTTTGTTTTGCCCCAGGCTGCGCAGGTCGGCCACATGTCGCGTGACATTACCGCGCTCCAGCACATCGTCGTCCACCAACACGAAGCCGCCCACGCCACACATCGCCAGGCTGAGCGCGACGAATCCGCCGCCCGAGCCCAAGCCAACCACGCCAACCTGTTTTTCTGCCAGGCGATCGAGGTTGTCTGCGCCGATCAAACGCCCCACCCGTTCCCACATGTTACTCATGTTCGATTGCCTCGGCTTCATTGGCTGGCTTCTTCGGTTGTCTCCCTGCGCTCGCCGCCGATGCGCCGTCTGTGGGCCTGCCCCCCGGTATGTCGTCAATGACGGGAATGCTGATGCGTTCTGGCTCACGAAGGCCCGCTTCAATCTCGATCGCAACGACAAAATCCAGCAAATATTTCTCTGGTGACCAAGACCAATCCGCTGGCTCGACGATCGGCTCGGCAATCGCCCACAGAGTCTCGAATGTCGCGACCGGGTCCATGAGGTCGATGCCGGCAACGAAGGGCGCATGGTAGGCGCGTGGCGGGCTTTGCGGATAATCGTGCTGCGTAACCAGCAGCATAAAAGACGACGCGCCCTGCCGAATGGCGATGAAGCAGAACTCCAGCGGCACCTCGCCATCGCACTCATAGAAAAGGGTTCGCACAAGCAAGCCATCGTCTTCCAGCGCATAGTGCTCGCTGGTCAGTCGATCAGCCAGCACCACATGCCAGCCGTATTTCATCATCTGCGGCAGGGTTTCAGGCGCGACGATCTCCGGGCTCACCGGCTGGAAAACGCGCACATCGCGGTGAATGTACCACCAGTCGACGCGCATATCTGTGCCGTCTGTCATTGGCTGGTGAAAATAATTGACATCGACATCGGATGCGCCGACGACCGCTGTGTGCCCGGTTGTGACGATAGGCACCAGCAAAAAGTCCAAGCCCGATTCATCGTCGTCCAGCCAGGCAAGCGCTGTCATCAGATCGCCGTGGCTGGGCTGGATCATGGAGCCAGGCTGTTTGTGCCAATCGCCCAGATAACGCAGCGGCACATCAAAGCGCTCTGGCAGCAAGGCTGTGCCGCGGTGCTGATGTCGGTGATAGTGCCAGTTTTCTTGCAGCCACCAGATGACTTCGTCTTGCAGCGCGTCGCCCTGCTGAAACGTGTGCGAGCGGCGCACAGCTGTTTCGTCTGGCGAGATGGTATCCAGCACATAGATCGTCGGTTTGCCTTCGGGCGTGGCATCGTCGACGACGAAGCCGACCATAGCCTCGCCCGTTTCGTCGGCGACATATTGACTGGCAGCCAGCAGCATGCGTTCGACTGCGCGCCGAGACAGCACCAAATTGGGCACGATGCCGCGCGAGATCATCGCCATGCCTCGCAGCCGCTTGCGGATATGGTCATACTCGCCTCGCAGAATGCCAAGCAACTCGGGCTCATCAGCGGCTCGCATGGTTAGCGTCTCCGGCGGCGCGGCAGGGGTGTGCTGGCTTTGATGCGCTCTTCAATGCCGGGCCACTTGCCGGTGGAGCGCCAAGTGTAATAGGCATAAAGCCATTGTATCGCCCAGCCACCCACGGTCACCGCGGTCGACTTGCTGGGATTCCAGCCGTACTGCTCGCCATCTTTGGGATTAAACAGGCAAAGCTGCCCGTCTTCGTATTGGTGCTTTTCGCTGTAAATGCGCGGTTTGACGCAGTAGGCTTCGGCAGGACGGTTGGGATATTCCTTGGGATAGACAATTTTTAGGTTGTGAAAAGGCGAGTCCAGGATGCTCATGTTGATCTCGACCGAGCCCTGCCAATAGAGCAGACCGCCAAATGGTGGCACAACCAGCCGAAATGTCGAGCCAAACGCAGCTTTCATCGCCTCGACTTCCCACACCAGCCGCGACGAGACATTCTTCCGCGAGCCCCACCAGTTGGACATTGCCTGCGCTCCCCACGACCTGCACGGGTATTGTAGCAGGCTAACTCTATTGGCTGCACGCGCGATTGTCCAGAGTCGAGGCGGCGGCACAGGCAATCGCCGCTGGAATTAACCGACCGCAACTTTCGGTGGCAGCAGCAGCAGGATTGGCATTAACCAGTTGCGTAGACAGGCAGCATATACACCTGCTAAAACACAGAAGTCAGCTCGGCTGGCACGGCTATGCATCCGAATTCCAGCCAGAACTGACTTCCGTCTATCAACGCGAATCCTAACCCAGATTCGCAACTATCGCAAGGAGTCTGCATCATGTTGAAGGTTCGCAGTATCGTCATTTGCCTGGTTGTCGCGCTGGTCTGCATAGGCACAGCGCCCGCCCTGGCAGACAGCCACGACCCGCTCACGATTTATTCGGGTCGCAACGAAAGCCTGATCGGTCCGCTCATGGCGCAATTCACCGAAGACACGGGCATAGAAGTCGAAGTCTTGTATGGCGGCACAAACGCTGTCGCCAACCAGATCCTCACCGAGGGCGAAAACAGCCCCGCCGATGTCTTTATCGCGCAGGATGGCGGCGCCCTGGGCGCGCTCGCGGCCGCAGACATGCTGGCTGAATTGCCCGCCGAAACGCTCGAGTTGGTCCTAAACCCGGCTTTCATCTCGCCCGATAGCGTCTGGGTGGGACTGAGCGGACGCGCCAGGGTGCTCGTCTACAACCCAGAGATGCTGGCGGAGCTCGAACTGGAATTGCCCGAGTCTATCTTCGATTTGACTGACGAAGCCTGGAGTAGGCTGGTGGGCTGGGCGCCGACCAATGCGTCCTTCGTTTCCAATGTAACCGCCATGCGCCAATTGCTGGGCGAAGACGAGACAGCGGCTTGGCTGGCGGACATGCTGGCGAACGATGTACAAGCCTATCCCAAAAACACGCCTATTGTGCAAGCGACAATCGACGGCGAAGTGGTTGTCGGGCTGGTCAATCACTACTATCTGTTCCGCTTCCTGGCGGAAGACCCAGACATCACAGCTTCTTTGCATTACTTCCCTGGCGGCGATGTCGGCTCGCTGATCAATGTGGCTGGCGCAGGCATCCTGCAAACGAGCGACCAGCCGGAAGTCGCGCAGCAGTTCGTCGACTACCTGCTGAGCGACGCGGCGCAATCGTATTTTGCCGAAACCACTTTCGAGTATCCGCTGGTTGCGTCAGTTGAGCCGTCGGTTGACCTGCCGTCGCTGGCAGAGCTGGAAGTGCCCGAGATCGACTTGTCCGATCTCGCCGACTTGCAGGGCACGTTGGAGATGATCGAAAACAGCGGAGCGCTGGACTAAGCCATGCAGCTTTCGGAAGTCATCCCGCCGCGATTGCGACCGCAGTGGCACTACCCACAGGGCTTGTCGCGCTGGCATTTTGGCGCTGCGCAAGCCACACAGCTGGTGGGCTTGGCGGTGGTCGCGGTGGTGATGATCCCCATCAGCTTGCTGGTGTTGCGAGCTGCGGGCGCAGGCCAGGAGGGCATCGACTACCTGCTGCGTCCGCGGACTCTGCTGATCGTCGGCAATAGCATAAGTCTGATGTTGGCGGCGACTGGCATGGCGACAGCGATCGCAGTGCCCTTCGCCTGGCTGACAGCCCGCTGCGATTTGCCCGGACGGCGACTGTGGCTGGCGCTGGGTCTTGCCGCCATGGTGATTCCATCCTACCTGGTGGCCGTCACCTACAGCGAAGCATTTGGACCGCGCGGCATTGTGCAGGGCTTGCTCGAGCCATTTGGCGTGCAGCGGCTGCCGGGCATCAAGGGCTTCGTGGGCGCGACGCTCACGCTGGGCGTGGTGTCCTTTCCCTACATCGCTCTGCCGCTGCGTTCGGCGATCTTGCAATGCGACCGCAGCCTGGAAGAAGCGGGCTACAGCCTGGGTTTAGGTCCTTGGGGCGTCTTCCGCCAGATCACGGCGCCCCAGCTGCGCCCGGCGCTTTCGGCTGGCATACTTTTGGCGGCGCTGTACATTCTCAGCGACTTCGGCGCAGTGGCCGTGATGCAATACAACGCATTCACACGCGCCATCTTCTTGCAGACCGAGTCTTTCCGCATGGACAAAGCCTCGCTGCTGGCGCTGGTGCTGATCGTCATGGCGCTGGCGCTGCTGGTTATGCAATCTCGCATGGCGGGCCGTGGACTGCACTTCCGCATAGGCAGCGGCGCATCACGCCGGCTGGAAGTGGTGCGGCTGGGCAAGTGGCGCTATCTGGCGCTGGCATTTTGCGGCGGGGTGGTTCTCGCTGGCGTCGTCATCCCGATAGTCGTTCTCTTCAGCTGGCTGGTTGGTCGGCAGATGACCAACCCTGTGCACATCCCGCTTACGCTATTGGCAGGCAACACCATCGGCGTCAGTGCGGTGGCGGCGATTGTGGTGACGGTGGCGGCTTTGCCCCTGGCGCTGCTGGCGATGCGGCGAGCCAAGCCCGCAAATCGCTGGCTTGTCAATATCGCTTATGCTGGCAATGTGCTGCCCGGCATCGTTGTCGCCCTGGCGCTGGTGTCTTTTGCCTCGCAGAATCTGCTGTCGCTGTATCAGACCTTGCCTTTGCTGATTCTGGGCTATGCCGTGCGCTATCTGCCCTTGAGCATCGGCGCGACCGAAAGCGCCTTTGCCCAGATCAATCCGCGCTTCGAGGAAGCCGGGCGCAGCCTGGGCTTGGGGCGTCTGGCTGTCCTGGCGCGCATCACTGTGCCCCTGGCGCGGGGCGGCATCCTGGCGGGCATGGCGCTGGTCTTCCTGAATGTGATGAAAGAGCTGCCTACCACGTTGATCTTGCGTCCAATCGGTTTTCGCACCTTTGCCACGCGCATCTGGAGCGCCTATGACGAAGCGTTCTTGTCCACGATAGCGCTGCCAGGCTTGGCGCTGATTGTGGCATCAGCCTTCGTGCTCTTGATCGTGCTCCGTCAAGAAGACATCCTGGACTGAAAGGCGCAGTCTGCCCATGTCTGCAAGCGCGATATCGTCTATGCTCTTGGCGCGACAGGGCAGAGAGTGAGCACATGGCATTCGCGCTGGAAACCGACAAATTGGGCAAAGTCTTTGATGATGGCTCCATAGCGCTGCGCGAGGTCTCTTTGCAGGCGCGCGCTGGCGAGTTTCTGACCTTGTTGGGACCCAGCGGCAGTGGCAAGACAACCATGCTGCGCCTTTTGGCCGGCTTTGAAAAACCCACCAGCGGCAGCGTGTGGATCGGTGCGAAGTTGGTCGCAGACAGCTCACGCTTTGTATCCCCAGAACAGCGCAAGGTGGGCATGGTATTCCAGGATTATGCCCTGTTCCCGCATGTCGATGTGGCGGGCAATATCGGCTTTGGCTTGCGAGCAGACCCGGCGCAGCGCGACAAGCAAGTGCGGCGCATGCTGGACATGGTCGGCTTGCCAAAATTCGCCGAGCGCATGCCGCATGAATTGTCTGGCGGACAGCAGCAGCGGGTGGCGCTGGCCAGGGCCTTGGCGCCCAATCCCGATGTCCTGCTGCTGGACGAACCCTTCTCCAACCTGGACAGCGATCTGCGCGTGCACATTCGCAACGATGTGCGCCAAATCTTGCGCGAAACCGAGACGACCGCGATATTTGTCACCCACGACCAGGAAGAGGCGCTCAGCTTGTCGGACGAAATTGCCGTCATCTACGAAGGCAGTCTGCTGCAACTGGCAGCCCCGCATATCATCTACAACCGACCCAGCAGCATCCAGGTGGCGAAGCTCATCGGCAAGGCGAATGTGCTGCCGGCGAGGGCGCAGGGTTTGACCGCCCGCAGCCGTCTGGGAGAAGTCAAGCTGTATCACCCGCGTAACGGCGAAGTAAGTCTCATGATCCGCCCGGAAGCGCTGCATATCGACCACCTTGATGAGATTGGCGTGCCCGCCAAAGTGCAATGGCGCGAATTCTTCGGGCACAATCAGCGCGTCGGCTTGGCGCTGGGCGATGGCACAGAGCTGGTGGCCTGGACGGGCGTGGAGCGTTATATTCGGCGCGGCGACCAAGTGCATGTGTCGCTGGGCATGCCTGTGCTGGCTTATGATTTAGGGGAGTGACGATTCGCCGCTGGATCGACTAGACACCACTCGCCCCCGGCAACCAGACGACAAACTCCGCGCCACAGCCTTCGCCACCGCTCTCGGCGCTGATACGGCCCTGGTGCGCCTCGACAATTTCTTGCGCGATGGCCAGCCCCAAGCCATTGCCCCGCCGCGGTCCGCGCACTTTGTCGGCTTGATAAAAGCGCTCGAATATGCGCGGCAGGTCGTCCCACGCGATGCCGACGCCAGTGTCGCGCACCGTCACCTTTGCGCCTCCGCCAGAACGCGCCAACGCCACCTGCACGATCCCGCCAGCCGGCGTGAACTTCAGCGCGTTGCTCACCAGATTCGTCAGCACTTGCGCCAGCCGATCGCCATCGCCGATGATGTCTGGCACAGGCCGCAAGTCGGTTTCCAGCTGGATATGCCTTTGCTCGGCCACGACTTGCAGGCTGTTGACGACGCCGTCGCAGAGCAGCGCCATGTCGATGCGTTCGCGTTGCATAGATAGCTTGCCAGCTTGCAATTGTTCCAGATGGGTTAGCTCGACAACCATGCGGTTGAGTCGGCTGGCTTCTTCGTAAATGATCTGCGCCGCCGCCTGAGGGTCGTCTGCCGCGCCATCGACTATGGCTTGCGCATAGCCCTGGATGGAGGTCAGCGGCGTCTTCAGGTCATGTGAAACATTGCTGAGGAAGTCACGCTGCGCTGCATTCGCCGCCTGCACCTCAGCCGTCATGTGGTTGAAGGACTCGGCCAGCGAGCGCAATTCGGGCGGACCGCTGACTGGCACATTTACGCTGTCATCGCCGCGCGCCACGCCGGTGGCTGCCTTGGCAACGCGCTGCAGCGGCTGGGCAATTGTGCGGCTGATCAGCGCCGCCAGCAGCAGGGCGAAGAGGATGCCGACGATACCCGCTTGCAACAGCGGTGGCGCCAGGGCATTGCTAAAAACAGACAAAGTTTCCTGCAGGCTTACGGTTGGCTGTGGCTCTGCCAAGAGCCACAAATCTTTGCTGGCGACGCGTGCGCTAAAACCGCGCTGCTGCCCAAACATGACGCCGGCATACAGCCATTCGCCACTGTCGGGATCGACGAAGCTGCCAAAGAATTGTTCGCTGCCGCGCCCCAGCACCTTGGCCAGCTGTTTGTTGTGATAGCCTTCGCCGCGCAGCTGTATCAACGCGCCCGGTGTGTATTTGCCCGCGCTGTCATGCAGCACAATCGGTCCTTCTGTCCTCACGCTGATGTGCAAGGTGCGCACGGCGCGCCTTTCTGCAAATACATCCAGCAGCTCGTGCACTTGCGCTTGCAACAGATCGCGGCCACGGTCAAATGGGAAATCGGCGATAAAATCCAGATAATTCAATCCCTGTGTCAGGGCAGCCAAGCGCGCAAACGTTGGTGCATGGGGGGCGCGCCGGCCGCCGATCAAGAACATCAGCGCCATCGCGCCGACGCTCAATGTAATCAGCAGCAGCGCCAGATAGGATGTCAGCAGCCGCAAGCGCAGGCTGAAAGCGTGTTTCCTAGCCTTCTTCAAGCTTGTACCCCACGCCCCAGACGGTTTCGATCTTGGGTGTCATGCCGCGCAGTTTGTGGCGCAGATGCGCGATATGCACATCGACCGTGCGCGTCTCGCCCACAAAGTCGTAGCCCCAGACGACATGTAGCAGACGGTCGCGGCTGAAAACAAGTCCTTTATTCTGCGCCAGATGCTGCAGCAGGTCGAATTCTTTCATGCGTAACTCGACAACCTTGTCCGCGACTTCTATGCGCCGGCGTTGTGGGTCGATGCGCAGGTTGCCGATGGCTATGGCAGGAACAGCTTCTGCTTGCGCGCCAGCACGATCGGTGCGCCGCAGGATGGCTTTGATGCGCGCCACCAGCTCGCGAGGATTAAATGGCTTGGTCAGATAATCGTCCGCGCCCAGCTCCAGGCCGACGATTTTGTCGATGTCGTCGCTGCGCGCGGTCAGCATGATGATGGGGACATCGGATTGCTCGCGCACGCGGCGACACACTTCCAGGCCGTCCATGCCGGGCAGCATCAGGTCCAGCACGACCAAACTGGGTTTGTCTTGCAAGATCATGCGGCGGGCGCTGGCGCCGTTGGTCACGCTGCGCACCTGGAAACCGTCTTGCTCCAGGTACATGCGCGCCAAATCGATGATGCGCTGCTCGTCATCAACGACCAGAATCGTGTCGGAGGCGCTCATAATCTTGTCAATCCCACGCTTGCATCTCTCTGCGCTACAGCCTTCGGACAGCGCCCTGACCTTCTGCGCCAACTATGACACGGGGACATCACCAGCATGTAAGGCAAATGTAAACGGTGTGTAAACACAGCAACACCATGCAACACATTATACGCAATGTGCCGCTAGGAATGTGTTGAATTCTGTGTGATGCCCCAGACCTGTCTACAGAATCCTCGCATGTATTTTGCCTTCCCCGACACTTCGGGGGGACCGAGGGGATGCCTCCCGCTGCTTGTGGTGGCATGGTCATTCTGAGCTGTCTCGGCTACAATGTCGCGGGTGAAAATGCCTAGTCGAGCCGTCTTCTATGCCGCAAATACCAGCGATTCGCCTCGCCACGCAGACAGATGCCGCCGCCATCCGCGACATCTATGCGCCGATCGTGCAGAATACGCACATCTCTTTTGAGCAAGTTGTCCCGACCGCGGACGAAATCGCCGCGCGCGTCCAAAACACGCTGGCTCAGTATCCCTGGCTGGTCTGCGAGCTGGATGCCAGGCTGGCAGGCTATGCTTATGCCAGCGCTTTTCGCAGCCGCCCGGCTTATCAATGGACAATTGAAACAACAGTTTATGTTCATGGCGATTTTCAACGCCGGGGCATCGCGCGGGCGCTGTATACATCGCTGCTCGCCCTGCTGCGGGCGCAGGGATTTGTAACAGCTGTGGGGGTGATCGCACTGCCCAACCCCGCCAGCATCCGCGCGCATGAAGCAGTCGGTTTCTACAAGATTGGCGTCTTCCGCAATGTGGGGCACAAAGCGGGCGAATGGCGAGATACCGGCTGGTGGCAACTGGACATGCGACCGGCTCCCGCAGCGCCAGAACCGCCTTTGCCTCTGTCTGCGCTGGCGCAAGAAGCGCGGTTTTCGTCTCTGCTGGCGGCGGGCCTGCCGCATATCAGACGTTGATCGATTCCAAAAAATAAACGTGCGTTCTACAACGCTTCGGCCGGGAATTGCTGCGAGAATATTGTGAAATAGAGGCGCACCTTGTTGATGATATCGCGGCGCTCGGCGGGTGGCAGCAGACCGATAACTGCCCGCAGCTGCTTCATCAAGCCGCGCTGAACAGCCAGAAAGCGCTCGCTGCCGGCTGATGTCAAGATGACATCCACCGACCGGCCATCGCGGCGATTGCGGCGGCGCTGCACAAGCGGCGGCTGCATGGCTTCCAGACGCTGCACCAGCCCGGTCATGGTGGCGCTGGTCAAGTGATGCGCGCGGGCAATGTCACCGATACGACACGCGCCCGATTGTTCAGAGAGTGTCTTCAGCACATAGAATTGCGGCGGAGTCAGCTGATGCGCCTCGAAGTGACTGGCCAGCCGTTTCTCGCCGTCGGTAACGATGTCAAAAAGCGCTGCCCACAAGTCAGCTGCATCATGATCGAGCTGCTCGTCCACAAGCGGCTGCTCCCATACCTGCGCCTTATTCCCCAAGCGCGTCCCATACTTCCAGCTTGCCACGCGTTTCGCGGATGACCTCGTCTGTGAATTCGCTGGTCGTGGCTTGCCCGCCCAAATCCGGCGTCTTTATGCCATTGTAGACCGCCTCCAGAGTCGATTCGTACAAGGCGCGGCTGGCCAGCGCAGCTTCCTTGCTGTCGATATAACTCAACAGCGCGGCGCATGCCAGAATCATGGCCATGGGATTTGCGATATTTTTACCCTGCAAGCTGGGCGCTGTGCCGTGCGGCGCTTCGGTAATAGCGGCTTTGACATGGAATTCATCATCAAAGGCAATGATGACCGACTCCGCGCCGGCTATCGTGCCAAACATTTTGATGACCAGATCGCTGAGCGAGTCGCCATCGCGGTTCAGCGCCGGGATGACCAGCGGCTCGCCACTCGTCTCCAGCAGCAGCGCATAGGTGGCGTCGATCAACTGCGGGTTATAGCGCACGCTTTTAAATTTATTGGCTGCGCGGTCCATCTCTTCTTTGAACATGCCTTCGTAGACCGGGCTGACCGTATATTTGGGTCCGCCAAAGACTGTTGCCCGGTGGTTATGGGCATAGCGAAAAGTGAACTCGGCGACAGCGCGACAGCTGCGGCGGCTGATGTGGCGCTTATTGTAGGCGATTTCGTCCAAGCCTTCGCCCTCGCGCCATTCTTGCGCAGCATAGGCGCCCTCAACAGCCATGCGCACTACGGCGATGGGCGCATGTACGCCAGCCAGGGGCAGCACGGACGGAATTCGTCTGCCCGTGCGCAAGATGACACTGCCATGCACGAGCTCGCGCAGAAGAGAATTGGGGCTGCCGACATCGTCTGGATCGCCCGGCGTGATGGTCGCGGCTTTGATGCCCAATCCCGTCTCCAAGATGCGTCCCGCGGCATCATGCACAACACCATTCTTGGTGTGCCGCCGATTTTCCAGCGACAAATCGAATGTCTCGAAAGCCAGGCTGCGCATACGGATTACGCTGGGGTCGAGCACACGCAGCGCTTCGTCCAGCAACTCTTGTCCGGTTTGGTCGCCTTGCAATACACAGATGGTGTGCTTTTCCATGCCGCCTCATCGTTATAAGAACGCCTGGGCGTCATTGTACGCGAGTTCGCGCCTCATGAGTACAGCGTGTTGTTGGACTGTTGCCCTCAGCATGCGACTCGTGCAAGGGCGCGGCGCTGTGATAGACTGACTGCCATCTCCAATGTGTGAAGACAGTGGGCAATATGCATAAGAAAGTCATAGACGAATTCGCCAGACAGGCGCAGTCCATGCTGAGCCGCGAGCTGTCTGCCTCACAACTGGCGCAATTCGAGCAGCTGACAGGCTTGCTCCTGGACTGGAATACGCGCATGAATCTGACCGGCATCACCGAGCCGGCTGAGATCGCGCTGAAGCATTATCTAGATTCACTGACCTTGTTGAACTATCTGGCGCAGGCGGGCCGCAAACGGCTGTTGGATGTGGGCACGGGCGCTGGTTTTCCGGGATTGCCACTGGCGATCACCCTGCCGCTGCTGCGAGTCACCTTGCTGGATTCGACCGCAAAGAAAGTTCGTTTCATTGATGAAGTCGGTCGGGCTTTGGCCTTGGATAATATCCGCACTGTGCACGCGCGCGCCGAAGACGCTGGGCGGGATGACGCGCACCGCGGCACGTATGATTTCGTGACTGCGCGCGCCGTCAACCGCATGCCCACATTGATGGAATGCACGTTGCCCCTGACAAAGCGCGGCGGCATGGTCATCGCCATGAAAGGCGCCTCTGCCCACGAAGAAACACGCGCCGCCGCCAAGGCTATTTCTACGCTGGGAGGCGAGTTGGCTGGCATTGACGAAGTGCGCCTGCCTGGCCTGGAAAATCCGCGCTTCCTGGTGATGGTGCGCAAGGTCGGCAAGACGCCGCGCCGTTACCCTCGTCAAGCTGGCATCCCGAGCCGCGATCCGATCGGGTAGTTCGTTGTCTAGACAGCCATGTCATCGGCGAGCAGCGCGATGCGGAAAGGATGCCACTCGGCACGGAACAACTTCTGTGCCACGCCGGGATCCCCCAACGTAAGTCGCCGCATGTGCTCATCGTCTCGCGCCACAAAAATGGCGATGCCAAATGCCGAGTAATCGCTATCGAGCGTCCGCCCCGCCAGCAGCAACGTGCCTTGGTCTTTCAGGCGCTGCAGATAGGCGAAGTGCTGGTCCGTGATGCGCGTCTCTTCGTCTGTGGGGCCATCGGAAAGCATTTCTGGGCGCACGGGCTGGATTCTGTAGATATAGGTCGGCATGGCTTCTCCCCGCGGCGGCAATCTCTGTGCTTATGGCAGTTGCTGCTATAATGCACGTGGCGACCACAAAAGCGCAAGGCGACGATGACAGAGCAACCGGCGAACAAGCGCAACTTCAGGTTGGAATTCCCGCGCGACCCCAGCGCCATCTATGCCAACATGGTCATGATCACGCATACGGCGAACGAGGTGGTCTTCGACTTTATCCAGTTGATGCCCAACGATGATCGCGCCCGCGTGCAAAAGCGCGTGATGATGACCCCCATGCACAGCAAGCTCTTCCTCAAAGCATTGCAAGAGAACCTGAGCAAGTTCGAAGCCAAACATGGCGAAATCGGCACGCCCAGCCGCCCGACGCTCGCCGACCAGCTTTTTGGGGGTCTGCGCAGCAACCCCGCCGACGAAGACGATGAATAATCTGGGCGCTGTCTGCGAAGAAATCCGCGCCGACCTGGAGCAGCGAAATACCGCCCGCGACCAGGCTATCGGATTGTCACGCTCGCTGATCCGCCACTCTTCCGCCAGCATCCGCGCCATCCACCGCCGCGACTGGGCGAAAGCCGACGCAGGATTGGATGAAGTCGCTGCCGGAACCCGCGAACTCCTGGCAGCCGTGCGCGACTTCCCCGACCTCTATCACAGCGGCTATACGCAAGACGCCTTGAAAGAAGTCGCCGAAGCGCATATCACCCGCGCCATCATCCGCGGCGATGCGCTGCCGTCCGCCAGAGAAATGGGCGTGGAAAGCGCGACCTACCTGAAAGGATTGGCGGAAGCGGCAACCGAGCTGCGGCGCTTCATTTTGGATATCATGCGCCGACAACATGGGCACAGCGAAGAAGCCGAGCGGCTGCTGCAAGCCATGGACGATATGTATGACCAACTGGTTGCTTTCGACTTTCCCGATGCGCTAACTCGTGGCTTGCGGCGGCAGACCGATGTCGTGCGCGGCGTATTGGAGCGCACGCGAGGCGATCTCACACAGAGCCTGCGCCAACAGCAGCTGCAAAGTGCGCTCTTGCAGCTTGAGCGCCGCCTGGATGCGGAGACCGAATAGGTCGCCTTAGCCCGCCAGCTGCCACTCGATCAATGCGCCAGCCACCCAGGTCGGTTGGGGTTGGTCATACAACTCGGACGAGTCGGTGTAGCTTAGGTCCAGCACTGCGCCTGTCATGGGACCGCGCAGATAACGATAAATCTGTCCGGTGTCGCGCGCATCGCTCTTGGCTTCAATGCAGTGCTGGTTGTATGCCGCGTAATCACCCGCTTCCAGCAGCTTTATGCCCGCTTCGATCACCGATTGCGCATGCCCCAGGCCCGTTGCATCGTGGTCATAGGCGTCTTCGGGCGCATCGCCATAGCCAATGCCATGATGGAATGGATCGGCGGTGCTGACGACAACAGCGTCTTCCATGAGGCGCGCCAACTCGTCAATGCCGGGCAAGTTCTGTGGCTGCCCGCCAGCGAGATAGGGGTACCGTTCATGTACATTCGGCGCTTTGTCTTGGGTGATGCCACGCCGCGCCAGCTCTGCGCGCCAGAAGTGACGCCAGCTGATCAGCGCGTGGTCACCCTGCCATTCGCGCCTGCCCTCGATGCCAGGACCTTGAATCCCCCAGAATTCAAATTGCGCGGGGTCGGCCCCGGCAGCCACAGCCACCCGCGCCGCTTCCATGGCAGGCGTGAACGCATGCAACACACTGAGTACGACAACATCGTTTGCGCCACTATTGAGCGCTGCCTGGACGCAAGCTGCGATCTGATAGCCGCAATCGTGCACGCCAGCATGTGGAAAGACCAGCACGCCGCCGACGCCCAAGGTATCGGCCAGATTCCATTGCTCTGCTCGCTCGAGGTGTTCCAACGTGCCAGAATCGCCCAGTTCTGCGTGTTCTTTGGCATAGAGGGCATGAACTTTCTTTTGCAGCGCATCGCGATCCAGTTCCATTATGCTCGTCCTCGCTATGTGGCATTGTCCGGCAGTTTCTAACGCAGACAGAAGCCATCGTCAAATCCCCCCTCCCCCGAAAAATGGGGGAAACAAGACGCGGTCGCGCAGATTAGGCATTGACATCCACGCCGGAAAGTGTAGACTGCTCGCTGGCTACAAGAACGCAGAGCCATGCGAACCGCAGACAGCAGGTGGGCAGCCGCCCTTAATTGCCTGCCGAGGGACGCGCAAGAGTCATCATTCCGTATTTGCATGCCTTGATGCTGTTGCGACCTCGAGCGAGATCGCAATGTGATGAGTTGCGTCGGGCAGTCGCCACTTTGGGGACGCGCCGACTGCAGAGAGGAGCGACACTTGCCCATTTCAAGAACCCGCAAAGAAGAATTGGTCGCCGAGTATGCGGACATCCTGCGTCAGAGCGACGGTTTCATTGTTGTGCAGACGCAAGGGCTTGGCGTCAGCCAGGTGCAGGGCTTGCGCAATGCCGTGCGCGAGCATAACGGGCGCTATCTGGTCGCCAAGAATACCTTGATGCACAAGGCGCTGGAAGAAGCAAATTGGGTCGTCCCGGCTGAATTGTTGGTTGGTCCGGTGGCGATCGTCTTCGGTGGCGACAATATGCCCGGCGTATCCAAAGCCCTGCTCAAACACATGCAAGAGCAGGAGTTTGAAGAGCGCATGCAAGTTACCGGCGGCGTGATGGCTGGCGAAATCCTCGATGCTCAGCAGGTCGATGCGGTGAGCAAGCTGCCGACTCTGGATGAACTGCGCGCTCAGTTGGCTGGCCTGGTCGTCTCGCCGGCGCAGGGCCTGGTCACTGTGCTGCATCAAGCCACGGGCGGGGTCGTCAATGTGCTGCAAGCCTACCTCGACAAACACGAAGACGAAGCAGAAGCCGCCTGATAAAGTGCGAAGCAAGCGACAAACATCTTGATCCCAAACGAATCCGCAAGAAAGGAATGAACGATGGCAGACCTGGACAAATTGGTAGAAGAGCTTAGCGCGCTGACAATCTTGGAAGCCGCTGACCTGAAGAAGAAGCTGGAAGATGCCTGGGGCGTCGAGGCAGCTGTTGGCGGCGGCATGATGATGATGGCGCCGGGCGCTGGCGCCGCGGTCGATGCCGAGCCGGAAGAAGAACAGACTGAATTCGACCTCATCCTCAAGGAGATTGGTCCCAAGAAGATCAATGTCATCAAAGCCATCCGCGCCATCACGCCGCTGGGCTTGAAAGAAGCCAAAGAATTGGTCGAAAGCGCCCCGGCTACCGTGCTGGAAGAAGTCAGTAAAGACATGGCAGAAGACGGCAAGGTCAAGCTGGAAGAAGCCGGCGCAGTTGTCGAACTGAAGTAATCGCTGTCCAGGTGGGCGACTGAAATAGTCGCCCATGCAGCGCCACCCTTGCGCGCCTGTTTTGCTGCTATACTGGTGGCAGGTTTGGCTAGCGAGCGTGCCATTGTGGCCAGCATTTCCTACAGCAAATTGCTCGATCCCGTTAGCGACAGCATCACATTGATGGAGTCGCTGCTGGCGGGGGCCTTCGGGCCGACCACTGGCGACCAGCGCGAGTGTTACAAACGCATCCACGCTTATTGCTGGGGATTGCACACCCTGGTCATGGATGTGATCACGGCGCTGGGCATCGAGAACGCCGCCACGCGCCCGGCTGTGTTGGAGCGCTTCAACGCCCTGAATCATCCCATCAAGACGACGCTCGACAATCTGGCGGCCGGCTTTGATGGACAGTTGAGCGACGAACAGAGCGCCGTCATCAGCTTCATGCGCGATTCGGCGCTTGCCATTGAACACATGATGAGCAATCTATGGCAGTATTCGCTGCTCGAGAATGACATGATCACTTTCGAAGACCGGGAATTTGACGGCGAGACGCTGATCAACCGCCTGCGCACGCAGCTTAGGGCAAAAACACGCCTCGAGCTCGACAGGCATTTTCGTGTATTGGGCGACGAAGCGCGGCTGGGATATGCTTTTGGCGAAATCGCGCGCAATGTCCGCCAGCACGCCGGGGTCGACGAAGTGCTTGTCGCCGGGCATTTCTTTGGTTATCGCGCCGACCTGATGATCTATGACCGTGGCTGCGGTTTTCCAGGTGAAGGCGGCGTCGCGCTCGAGCCTTTCTGGCAGGCAGAACCGGAAAGCCCCGGGTTGGGGCTGGGCTTGTACATCGCCAAGCGCTTTATCGAAGACTGTGGCGGCAGCATAAACGTCAGCAGTCGGCTGGAAAAGGGCACGCTTGTCAAAGTGTCGCTGCCGACCCAACCCTGATCTGCTCCTCGCAAACAACTGAGAACAAGGACATGAGCCAGAACAAAGTCTTCGTCACGCGTGAATTGCCCGCTGCTGCGCTGGACAGGTTGGCGCGGCATTGTGAACTGGATGTCTGGGGCGATTTCCTGCCACCCGACTATGACATCATGCTGAAAAAGGCGCATTCACTAAGTGGCTTGCTGTGCCTGCTGACCGACCGCGTCGATGCCCAGTTGCTGGCTGCGGCGTCACAACTCAAAGTCGTCAGCAACATGGCGGTTGGCTATGACAATATCGATGTGTCGGCGGCCAGCGCGCGCGGCATCCCGGTTGGCAACACGCCGGGTGTCTTGACCGAGACCACTGCCGATTTCGCTTTTGCCCTGCTGATGGCGGCGGCAAGGCGAATCCCCGAAGCGCAGCAGTACATCCGCGCTGGCAAGTGGCAGACCTGGCATCCCACCGTGTTGTCCGGGCGTGATATCTATGGGGCGCGTCTGGGCATCATCGGCTTTGGGCGCATCGGACAGGCAGTGGCGCGGCGAGCAGCCGGCTTCGGCATGCGCATCCTGGCGCACAGTCGTGGACACAGCGAGCAGATCATTGCGGCGGGCGCAGAGCCATGCGGCCTGGACGATCTGCTGCAGCAAAGCGACTTTGTCAGCCTGCACCTGCCGCTGACAGATGAAACCCGACAGTTCATCGGCGCGCGCGAGCTTTCGCTGATGAAGCCCACAGCCATCTTGATCAACACAGCGCGCGGCACTGTTATCGACCAAGTGGCGCTGTACGAGGCACTGCGCGACAAAGCGATTCTGGCGGCCGCGCTGGATGTGACCGACCCGGAGCCCATCCCGCTGGAAAATCCGCTGCTGACGCTCGACAATTGTCTGGTTGTGCCGCATATCGCCAGCGCCAGTGTGGCAACTCGCGCGAAGATGGCGCAGATGGCGGTGGACAATTGTATCGCTGGTTTGCGCGGCGAACAGCTGCCCACTTGTGTAAATCCAGAGGTCTATTCCAGCCGGTAAGCGCGCGGACCATCAGGAGGATTGCCTGCAAATCCAGTTGCATTTATACGCGCATCTACTACAATTCGCGTATAAATAGTCGCTAGCAGGTTTACGCGTCCTGTCCTGTGGGCAGGGCGTTTCGTATACCATTCGCAATCTCTTGACGCCCCGCTCACATCAATTGCGACAAGCGCACAAATGGCATCGGGGCTTCTGCATTACGAAAGGAATCAATCATGGCTGAACGACGCATCCAACTGACGCGGCGAGGGTACGAAAAGTTGCGGCGAGAGCTCAACATCCTCACCAGCGAAGAGAACTCAAAGGTCGCAGAGATGCTCGCGGAAGCCCGCGAAGACGACCAGGGCGAAGAGGCGGTATTCTTTGATGCCATGGTGTCCAAAGAGCGTCTGGATGAGCGCGTATCCCACTTGCAGAATGTGTTGGCGCGCGCCGAAATCATTGATGCGGACGCCGACATCAACATCGTTACGCCGGGCAACCGCGTCATTGTCTACGACAGCGGCGAGAAAGAAGAATTCGCGCTCGACCTGCTGGATACCGAAGAAATCACGCACGGGCGGCGCGGCGTCTCGCTGGATTCGCCAGTTGGCAAGGCGCTGCTGGGCAAACGAGTCGGCGACCGCGTGAAAGTGGAGGTTCCCGACGGCGTGGTCACCTATCGTGTGCGCGGAATCGAAATGATTCCCGATGGCGACAATTAGCTGGTGACCGAGTCCATTTTCGGCAATTCATCCAGATAGTCGAGCACGCTGCCGAGCAGATAAGGCGTCAGCGCCAACGTGGCTGCGGCAACAACCGGTTCGCTGCGCGCCAGGCTCTCGGCGTCTTCAAGCAGTTGGATCAGCGCATCGGTGACCAGCGACATCCAGCCGATCGTCTCGAGCATGACATCGCTGAGCAATTCGGGATCGCGCTGGGCATTGAGCACCAGCCACGATGCCGCTTCCATCATGGGCATCATCGCCATCATCGCCGCCGACAAGCTGAGCATCATGATCCGTTGGGTTTCGGGCGGCAGGTCGGCAAGCTGCGCCTGCGCCCGCACACGCTCGGCCAAGCGCGCCATGATGGTGGCCGCCAAGCGCGCCGGCGCCCGTTCATGCGGGGCTCGCTGCAACAGGCTGTCGACGCGCTGCAAACGGCTGTATTCGCGTGCCGCGCCATTGTCCCTCGCCAGCACATCCATCAGCCGTCGTGCCATTTCTTCGGGAAGCTGTCCGTCAATGGCGGCTTGCATCATCTCTTGGTCTTGCAGGCTTCGCTCGTCCGACATCTCAGATTCCTCTCGGCGTGGGGCTTGCCAGCCGGCTGACATCGCCGGGTTCCAGCAATTCTGCCAGTTTGCGGCGGGCGCGGTGCAGCAAGCTCTTGACGGCGCTGACGGTCATGCCCGTTTCTGTGGCGATCTCCGCATACGAATAGCCGTACCAATAGCGATAGATCACAGCCAGTCGATAATGCGGCTCGAGCATGTGCAGCAGCTTTTGGATATAGGCGCTGCGTTCGCCCTGCATCAACGTCTCTTCGGGCAATGGATCGTTGCTGCGCAGCGCCAGGGCAGCGGCGGTCGGCTCGTCATCCAGCGAAACGAAGTGCATGCGGCGTTTGCGCAGGCGATCAATGCAATGATTGGATGCGATGGAAAGCAGCCAGGTCTTGAAGCTGCGCGTCGTATCGTAGCGGTGCAGATGATTGTAGACGCGCAAAAATGCCTCTTGCGCCGCATCTTCTGCTTCGCCGCTTTCGCCCAGCATACGATAACACAAGTTGTAAAGCGGGTCTTGGAACAGATAAACCAGCTCGGCAAACGCTTCCTGGTCGCCCTGTTTCGCGCTTTCCACCCATTGGAGGATGGTGGGGTCGTTCTCCGCCACCAAATGCCTTTCATCAACAAGGATACGGCAGAAGCGTATTGGCAAGCTGCCGACTTCAATTATGCCCCGTCTGCTGCGAATACAACGCAAGAAGATTGTAAATTCTGCGCCTCAGGCATTGATCAGCAGCACCGCCGAGGCGATGTTGGTCGCCAATGGCACATTGTGCACATTGCAAATGCGCAGCAAACCCAGGATATCTGGGTCGTGCGGATGCTTGCCCAGCGGGTCGAGAAAGAAGAACACGGCTTTCACGCGCCCTTCTGCCACCATCGCCGCGATCTGCGCATCGCCTCCGTAGGGGCCGGACAGCAGGCACTTGACCGGCAGCCCGGTTTTGTCCTGGATCAGCTTGCCGGTGGTATTGGTTGCCACCAAGTCAAACTCGCCCAGCCGGGCTTTGTGGTCCATCACAAATGCGACCATATCGGCTTTTTTGCCATCGTGCGCGATCAACGCCAATGTGCGTTTGGCGAGCTTGCTTGGCATGGAATTCCCTCTATGTGGGCGGGAGAATGACGGGGTTTAGGACAAGCCACGCGGACGCCGCACCAACTGTGCCGGGATCGACAGCGGCAGATGATAATGCGTGCTGCCAAAGCGGCGCACAAAACGTCGATTTAGCCAGTAGGCTTCTTCGTAATACTGTTCCAACTGCGCCATCAATGCCGACCAAGGGCGTTCTTCTGCCAATGTTCGCGCTCGGCGAGCCATCTGCGATCGCAGCCAAGGTTGGTCGCGCAGGCTGCAAACAGCCTCGGCAAAGGCGGCGGCTGTCGGCGCAACTACCATGCCCGAAGCGCCATCGTCTATTACATCAGGAGCGCCACCGGCATCCACTACGATCGAGGGCAGACCCGATGCCATCGCTTCCTGGATGACTTGTCCAAATGTCTCGTATTCGCCGGGGAAAACAAACACATCTGCGCTGGCGTAGGCTTGCGCCAATTCGTCGCCGATCAGGTAGCCGGTGAAATGAACATTGGTGTGGGCGTATAAGGCTTCCAGCTGCCCGCGTTGCGCGCCGTCGCCGATGATGGTCAGCGCCACGCCGGGAGTCTGCGCCAGCGCCAGCAGCAGGTCGATGCGCTTTTCGGTGGCGAGCCGGCCGACAAATATACATAGCAGCGAATCGGGGTCTCGGCCATTCAAGAGCCGTCGCCGCATGGATGTGCAGGCCCAGCGGGGATTGAAACGCGCCGTATCAACGCCACGTCCCCAGTGTCGGACACGACGGAACCCAGCTCGGCGCAACTGGCGAATGGTGGTGCGCGTAGGCGCCAATGTCAGGTGACAGCCATTGTGAATATAGCGCAGCCAGCGATTCACCGGGCCCGACAAAAGCGGGAAACCATATTGCTCCGTATAACCGGGCAGATCGGTCTGATAATTGGCGATGACTGGCAGATTGAGATGACGTCCAGCCGCCATGCCGCTCACTGCCATCGCCGCCGGGCTGAACAGGTGGATCAAGTCGGGCTGGAATGCCTCGATGCGGCGGGCGACCATGGGGTTGGGCAGCGCCATGCGCGTCTCGGGCGCCTGGGGCAAGCCAATGGATGGCAGCGGGATGACCTGCGAATCGCCCACATGATCGACGGCAATATCCGGCGCGAAGACCAGCACCTCGCGGCCCGTGTCTTGCAGATAACGCACAGAAAGATAGACCGTCTTGACGACGCCATCTACCTTTGGCAAAAAAGATTCGGTAACGATAGCGACTCGCCGCACACGCGGAAAAGGCGCTGTTGCGCTGGCGATATCGGTGAAGCTGGGATTACCAAAGTACTCGCCAACAGCAGCGCTTTGCTGTGCCTGTAGCTGTGTCAATAGCCGCTGCGCTTGCATGATGACCCTACGCTGCGAACCGCTAGCCCGCTTGCAGTGTAACACGATCAGCCGATATCGGTGCGCCGACTGAGTTGCAATTCAAAACACCGCAGCCCACCGAGAGATACGCCTTGCCCGCCCGTGCCTGTATATACCCGCGAGCGGCCGACAGCCTCAGTCATCACCATATAACGCGCGGTAGATGGTGTGGTTGCGGTAGATGTACTGAATATACTTCCGCGTGGAGTCGATTGTGATTGTCGTCATGAACAAGTCGGGGTCGTCACCGGACAACGCTCGCCAGTCGTAGGCGCGGCCTGGTCCGGCATTATAGGCAGCCAACGCCGCTATCGGATATTGATCAAACAATTCCAACTGCTCGTCCAGATAATAGCCGCCGAATTCCACTGCGGCATAAGGACGAAACAGCACGCTGTGTTCATAGTCTTGCCAGTTCAACTTGTCGGCGATGTATTGCGCCGTGCCGGGGATGACCTGCGTCATGCCTTTTTCGCCAGCGGCTGCCGTGGCGTATGTATTGAACAGGCTCTCCTGGCGGATCAACGACAGCATCAGCAGCGGGTCAAATTCGCGTTTCTGGGCTACTGGCGCGATCAAATCAATATAATAGGCGGGGAAGCGCAATCGTGCGACAGCTGGCGCAGCTTGCAAAGTGCCCTGTCCCGATGCGTTGATGACATCGGCGGCGGCAATAATGCTCTCGCGGTATGCGCCTATATCGCGAAGGGCGATGGCCAGGCGATAACTGTCCAGCGCTTTGCCAGCATCACGCGCAGACCCCAGCAGCTCGTCTAGTTCGCCCAAGGCTTCATCCATTGCGCCCACCGAGAACAGCTCTCGTCCACGTATCCAGCGCGGATCGCTTGCCAGCTCTGGAGTCAAGCGCCACAAGTCGCCTGGCTCTTGGATGACGAATGCGCTGCGCAACCACTGCTCTGCCTCTGCCAGCTCGGCAGCTGGGTCAAAGTCGAAGTTGAGCGTCTCCGGCGGCTGGAAAGGCTGCCTGTCGCTGCGAATGTCGCCGGCGCGCGCCGCAAAATAACTATCAGGCGCGGCTCTTATCGCCTGCGCAAACGCTTGATCCGCCGCTCCCGTATCGCCTTGCCGCAGGGCGATCCTGCCCAGCCACAACTGCGCCGCCGCGTGATCCTCGCCGCTGGTTAAACTGACGATGCGCGAATAGAGAGCCGCCGCGCCAGCCCAGTCTGACTCGCGCACAGCCGCCGATGCCGCCATGAACAAGCCGCTGGTCGTCAATTCGTGCTGCGGAAAGCTGTCCGCCAGGCGCTTGAACGTCTGTCTGGAAAGGGCTGTTTCTCCGCCCGTCCCATAGAGATAACCAGCCCGCCAGAGCGCTTCGCCAGCTGCAGAAGCCAGCTGGGGAAACCCATCGGCGATGGCCAGATACAATTCGATGGCAGCGCTGTGGTCACCCGCCAGAAATCGCGTCCGCCCTCGCTCTAGCAGCGCCGCGCCAAAGAGCGGATCGCCCGGATACAGGTCGATGATGGTCTGGAAGGCGGTTGTCGCTACCTCGCTGTTGCCCAGGTTGCGTTGCGCCCGCCCAAGCTGCAAGTACAGCTCCGCCGAGAGCGCGCCGCCCGCTGCCAAGGCACGATTGAAGGCGTCGACAGCAGCTGACCAATCGCCAGCCGCAAAAGCCGCTTTTCCGCGCTCGAATGGATCCGCGCCATAGCCCAGCTGGTCCAACAGAACCTGCGCCTGCCAAGCAGTGGCTGTGCCGGAATAATCGGCGACGACAGTTTGCAAGCTCGAAACAGCCAGCGCAATATCGTCGCCCTCCAGCAATGCCCGCGCCGCGCTGAGAGCGATATGGGCGCGATACGGCTGATTGCGCGCGACCGCCAGCACGGCATCGTATTGCTCGGCAGCCTGGACAGGATAGCCAAGATTGATATAAATCTGCGCCACTTTTTCGCGCAGCGCCAGCAGAGGCACCACAGAGCGCGTGGCTTGGGTAGCCAGCTCGTAATTCTCCAGCGCCACATCGGTTTCGCCCATGGCAATCTGGGCATCGGCAATCCGTTCATAGGCATAGCTGTCGATCAAACCGGGGCGCAGCGCCAGATACTGCTGCAAGTCGCCAATAGCGAGCTGCCAAAGCGACAAACCCAAACGCGCATCACCGCGCAAGAAGTAAGCCTGGGCGATTTCTGCGGCGTTTGGAAAGTCGGCGATGAAGAGGCTGAAGGCATCTGCTGCTTGCTGAAAATAGCCAGCCCGCAGCGCAATCTGTCCATAACGAAATATGGCTGCGGCGCGCTGATCGATCCTGATGTCTGCATCGGCATTTAGCAGGCGCAGGTAGGTATCTGCGGCTTCTTCCAGATAACCATTGCGAGCCAATGCCTCGGCTGATGCGAATAGATTTGCCGAATCGCTGTTCAGAGGGGGCGGCGTCGGCACGATCTGCGCGTCCAGCCGGGGTGTCGCAGTAACCACGATGATTTGGCTGGCATTGACTGTTGGCGCGGGGGGCTCTGGTTTGCTGATATTGCAGCCGCAAGCCAGCAGGCAGAGCAAAGATCCCAACGCGCGAAAGATAGGCATCATGCTATTGTTCTTGCGCTTGTACAGCGAGCGCATCGGCAGGTGGAAGCAGCTCGCCAGCCAGCCAGGGCATGCCATAGCCGATGGCCAGATGTCCGGCTTCGGCCAGCGCTTTGCCCAGCGAGTCGGTATCTGTATAGGTCCACCAATGGTCGGCGGACGGCAAAATCTTTATGCCAAAATCGACTACGACCAACTGGCTCAAACTGCGCGAGGCGAGCAAGTTTCCAGCATGAAAGCGAGTCAAATGCACGCGGAATCGTGATGGCGCGCCTGCCGACCAGGCTGAATCGCTGTAGACCAACGTTTGAAAGTCGATTGTGCCGCGATGGCCATCCTCGAAAGTCGTAACGAAGCGAACCTTGCCGCCCGCCCATTGCAGCGGAGCATTCTCCAACTGATAGCCGGCCGCCGTGAAAGCCTGCCCCACCACTGTGCGCAGAAGCGTGCGGAAGTAGTCCTGCGCCGCTTGTCGTTCGGGCAACATCAGGTTTCCGCGAGCAGCGCTGCGGTTTCGGAGGCGGTGTGCACAGGTAGCCGGCAAGCGAAGTCGCGGCAGACATACACCGTCGTGCGTTCCTGCAGCAGTTTTCGTCCCTGCAACAGCGGGATGGACGTAGGCGCAGTGTCGTCTGGTCGGTGCGCGGTGATGATGTTGGGGCGATAGGGCTGCCGCAACGTCTGCAAGACCTCTTGGCAATCGGGCGACTCCAGGTCGCCAACCAGGGCGACCTCAGCGAATCCACCCACGAGCGAGTCGGCAGCGATAAGCGATTGTGCGAAGGCTTGCGGCGCCTGGGGCAGTACATCCGACAGCTTGCGCAGCACCTCGCGCGCCGCATCCCCATAGCGCGCCTCGCCAGTGTACGCGGCCAACCGCAGCAACTGGGTCGCCAGCATGCCATTGCCCGAAGGTGTCACATTATCTTGCAAATTACGCGGACGCACGATCAGCGCTTCGTGATCATCGCTGGTATCGTAAAAGCCGCCATCATCCGCGCGGAAGTGCTGCAATGCTGCATCAGCCAAACGCAGGCATCCAGCGTAATAGCGCTCGTCGAAGGTCGCTTGATAAAGCTCCAGCAGGGCGTCGATCAGGTTGGCATAATCTTCCAGGTAGCTGTTCAGCTTGCTGCAACCTGCCTTGTGCGTGCGCCAAAGACGGTCGCCATCGCGCAACATATGCCGCAACAGGAAGTCGCCCGCCCGCCGCGCCGCCGCCAGATAATCCGCCCGCCCCAACACACGCGCCGCTTCTGCCAGGCTGGCCAGCATAAGCCCATTCCAGCTGCACAAGATTTTGTCGTCCAGGCCCGGCGGCACACGCTCTCCGCGGGCAGCAAGCAAGCGCGCTTTGATCTGTTCCAAGGCCGATTCCAGCTCCGCGAGCGACATGCCCAGCTCGTCTGCTGTTTCGCGCAGTGGACGTGGCAGGTGCAAGATATTCGAACCCTCAAAGTTGCCCTGGGCGCTCATGCCATAGGTCTCGATGCAGATTTCCAGGGCGCGCCCCAGGATTTCTCCCAGCGGCGACAGCGCTTCTCGGGCTTCGTCAATCGTCCAGACGAAGAACTTGCCTTCCACGCCTTCGCTGTCGGCATCGGTCGCGCTGTAGAAACCGCCATCAGGCGCAGTCATCTCGCGCAGGATGTAGTCCAAGATGTCTTCGGCGATGTCACGAAAGATGTCGTCGCTGGTGATTTGCCAGGCGTGCAGGTAGAGCCGACTAAGCTGGGCGTTGTCGTAGAGCATTTTCTCGAAGTGCGGAACCAGCCAATGCGCATCGACGCTGTAGCGCGCGAAACCTCCGCCTACTTGATCATAGATGCCGCCACTAGCCATCTTGCGCAACGTGAAAGCAACCAGGCGCAGCGCTTCTCGATCGCCCGTCCGCGCATGCTGCCGCAGCAGAAACTCCAGGCTGATGGGGTTAGGGAACTTCGGCTGTGTGCCAAACCCGCCATGTTGGCGGTCCATGCTTTCCATCAGTTTATAGGCTGCCGTATCAAGCATGTCCGGCGTGAGACCGCTGTCATCGGGTCGTCCAATGGCGATCACATCGCGCCGCAACGATTGGTGAAGATTTTCGGCTTGTTGTTCCAGCTGTTCGCGGCGGTTGCGGTAGGCATCGTTTATGGCGTGCATCAACTGCGTGAAAGACGGCATGCCGTGTCGCGGCGTTTTGGGATAATAGGTGCCGCCATAGAAAGGGCGTCCATCGGGCAGCAGAAAAGCCGTGAGGGGCCAGCCGCCCTGCCCGGCCAGCGCCTGTACCGCGCCCATGTAAATGTCGTCTACATCCGGTCGCTCTTCGCGGTCGACTTTGATATTGACGAAGAGCGCGTTCATCATGGCAGCGGTGGCGGCGTCTTCAAAGCTCTCGTGCGCCATCACATGACACCAATGGCAAGCGCTGTAGCCAATGCTAAGCAGCACGGGTTTGTCGTTCTCGCGCGCCAGCCGGAAAGCCGCATCGCCCCAGGGATGCCAATCGACCGGATTGTCGGCATGCTGCAGCAGGTAGGGGCTGCTCTCGTCTTTGAGTCGATTCACATTGGTCCTTTTCAAAGCGAAATCCGCTTGCCACAAACATAGCCGACAATGCCGCGTTTGCCTATCGTCATTGGAAGCCAGCAACCGACCCGCCACAAGACGCGTAAATGGTGGTAACATGGTTGGGCTGGCTCGTTGTTCCTCGCGGTCGCAGCCTGTTTCATAGACAAGTCTTGCATGACAGCTTCGCCAGCTGGGTTATACTTGTGCATACAAAGGCATTGACGAAGGGTTTGTCGCTCCATGCAGTTTTGGGATAACAACAACGACGAGCAGCCAGAAGACAACAACCGCCGTCCGCCGCAGCCGCCACCGAACTGGCGCAAATGGGTGTCGCCGGGCTTGCTGGTGCTGGTACTGGTATTGATGCTGGTTTCATCGCCGGGTTTGCTGGGCGGCGTCTCGTCTACAACCGAGATCGCTTATTCTGATGTCTACGAGCAAGTGCAGCGGAACAATGTCGATACGCTGCAATTTCAGGACAATGTCTCGGTCAGTGGCAAATTTCGCAGCGGCATCATCATCACCACCGCCACAGGCAGGTCGCAGAGCATCTCTAGCTTCAGCGCCGAGCTGCCGCCCTATGCCGGCGCAGAGCTGCTGGAGCTGGCGCACGAACGCGGCGTAGAAGTCATCAGAGGCGGTTGGACAAAAACATCGCCCTGGCTGGGATTGATTTTGAATTTCTTGCCGCTGGTGCTGATCATCGCCTTCTTCGTTTGGATGGGACGGCGCGCGCAAGGACAGATGAATGGCATCTTTTCTTTCGGTCAATCGCAAGCGCGCGAAAAAACGCCGGAGATGCCCGCCATCAGATTTGACGATGTGGCCGGGCAAGACGCCGCCAAACTGGAATTGAACGAAGTGGTCGACTTCCTCAAACAGCCCGAGAAGTATGTCAAGGTCGGCGCGAAGGTGCCGCGGGGCGTGCTGCTGATAGGACCGCCGGGCACTGGCAAGACTCTGATGGCGCGCGCTGTCGCTGGCGAAGCCAATGTCGCCTTCTTCAGCATCGCCGCATCAGAATTCGTGGAGATGTTCGTGGGCGTGGGCGCGTCACGCGTACGCGATTTGTTCAAAAAAGCCAAGGACAATGCGCCGGCTATCATCTTTGTCGATGAGATAGACGCAGTGGGTCGGCGGCGTGGCACGGGCTTGGGCGGTGGACACGACGAGCGCGAGCAGACGCTCAACCAACTGCTTTCGGAGATGGATGGATTCGACAACGACACCAATATCGTCATGATCGCCGCCACCAACCGCCCCGATGTGCTGGATCCAGCGCTGCTGCGGCCTGGCCGCTTCGACCGCCAGATCACTGTTGATCTGCCCGATGTCAAAGGCAGGCACGATATCCTCAAGATCCACACCAAGAACAAACCGCTGGGCAAGAATGTCGAGCTAGAGTCGCTGGCGCGCGCCACCATGGGCTTTTCGGGCGCGGATATCGCCAACCTGGCGAACGAAGCCGCCATGCACGCCGCTCGCTATGACCGCCGCTTGATCACCATGTCAGATTTCACCACGGCTTACGAGCGCATCCGCCTGGGCACAAAGCGTCCGCCGCTTTCCAACGAAAAAGACCGCCGCATCACCGCTTTTCATGAAGCCGGGCACGCGCTGGTGTCGTTCTTGATCCCCGATGCCATGGCGCTGCTGAAAACGACCATCATCCCGCGCGGACGATCGCTGGGTGTGGCATTCTACATGCCCAAAGACGACTCGCTGCATCAATCGCGCAAGCAGCTGGAAGCCTTCATCCGCGTGGGCTTGGCTGGGCGCATCGCCGAAGAAATCGTCTTTGATGATGTAACCACCGGCGCAGCCAACGATATTCAGCAGGTTACGCAGATCGCGCGGCGCATGGTCAAGATGTTTGGCATGAGCGACTCGGTGGGCATGGTCAATTATGGCGAAGACAGCGACCAGCCCTTCCTCGGTTATTCAATCGCCAGCGGCCGCGACTACAGCGATGACACCGCCGCCAAGCTGGACGCCGAAATCAAGCGCATCATTGATGTCGCCTACGAAGAAACCCGCCAGTTGCTGCAAGCCCACCGCGAAAACCTGGATGAACTGGCGGCGGCGCTGCTGGAAAAAGAAACAGTCGAGCGCGAAGAGATCCGCCGCATCCTGGGCTTGGAAGACGACGCCGACGATGTCTTGCCCAAGGCCGTTGCCAAGCACCTGCGCGAGCCAGAGACGGCAGAGCAGAATGGCGCCGGCGCGACGTAGACCCCCCGAAGCCTCCTCCCGACTTTTCGGGGGGAGGCAAAGCAGAACCATGTTTTCTATAAAATCTGCGGGATGCGAAAATCGCCATGTGCACGGAAGCCGCCACTGTGGGGGAACTGCGAATTCGGGTGATAATTGCAGTTTGATTCGTCGTCAGGACTCGTCCGACTCGGCTGCCGCGATGATCTCGTCCTGCACATAAGACGGCACGCGATCATAACGATTGAAGTCCATCGTGTAGATGCCGCGTCCACCCGACATAGAACGGAGGTCGTTGCCATAACGCAGCATCTCCGCCAGCGGCACCTCGGCAGTGACGACGCTCTTGAAACCTACGGTATCCATGCCTTGCACGCGACCGCGCCTTGTGTTCAAGTCGCTCATGATATCGCCCATCATCGACTCGGGCACAGTGATGCGCACATCCATAATCGGCTCCAACAAGACGGGCTTGGCTTTACGGAATGCGTCTCGGAATGCTTCTCGGCCCGCGATTTGGAAGGCGATGTCTTTGGAGTCGACCGGGTGTTCCTTGCCGTCAAAGACAATGACCTTGACGCGCTCGACCGGGAAGCCGGCGATGACGCCATCGGGCAGCACAGCGCGGATGCCTTTCTCGGTCGATGACACAAATTGCTGCGAAATCGCCCCGCCAAACACCTTTGACTCAAACTCAAAGTCGCCTTCGGCAGGCTCGACCTTTAGATCGACGCGGCCATATTGACCCGCGCCGCCCGTTTGCTTCTTGTGCGTGTAACTGGAGTCGGCATTGTTTGTGATCGTCTCGCGATAAGGGACTTTGGGCATGTCAGTATCAATGTTCACGCCCAGCGCTTCCGCCCGTTTGAGGGTGACTTCCAGGTGAATCTGCCCCATGCCTTCGAGCACGGTCTGGCGCGTATCGCTATCTTGACGCCAGCGCAGGGTCGGGTCGGCATCGCAGAGGTTGCTGAGTGTGGGACCCATCTTGGCGCTGTCGGCTTGTCCGCGCGGATTCACCGCCAGCATATACAGCGGCGCCGGGAAGTCTGGCGCAGCGACGCGCAGGCTGGTGTCTTTGTCGACGAACGTATCGCCGGTCTTGGTGTCGGTCAGCTTCGCCACGACACCGATATCACCGGCATGCAAGGTCTTGACCGAGAATTGCTCTTTGCCTCGCATGACGAACAGGGCATTGAATCGTTCGTCAGCGCCACTGCGGGCATTGATATTGCGGCCGTCGCTGGAAATCGTGCCCGAGAAGATGCGGAAGTAATTCAAGGTGCCCACGAAGCGGTCATTCAAAGTCTTGAAGACATAGGCGACCAGTGGATCCTTGTCGCTCTGCGGCGCATCCAGGGTATCAGCGGCGTCATCACGGTCGATATTGACGCTGCGTTCGGCAGGCGCGGTGGTATAGGCGACCAGGGCTTCCAGCAAGGGCACAGTGCCGATATTTTCGGTCGCGGATGTCGCAAAGACGGGCACCGTCTTCAGCACAGTTGAACGAGACGCTTTGCGCATGCCGTCGCGGATTTCGTCGAAGCTCAAGGTTTCTTCTTCGAAGTACTTTTCCAGCAGGTCGTCATCGGCTTCGGCTGCCGCTTCCATCAGCGCCATGTTGGCTTCTTCGAGCGCATCTGCGTAATCGGCAGGCAAATCTGCCCGCTCTGCCCCGGCGCCGAAGTAGGCTTTTTGTGTGAGCGCGTTGCCGACGCCGTCGAATGGCGCATTTTGACCGATGGGCAACATGACCGGGATGAATTTGTAATCGTCAAATTGCCCGCTCAGCTGTTCCAGCACGCCATCGAAGTCGGCATTTTCGCGGTCCATCTTGTTGATCACGACCATGATAGGCTGCTCGCAGAGCCGCGCGAATTCCCAGGCCAGCTCTGTGCCCACCTCGACGCCAGCAACTGCATCGACCACCACGATGATCGAGTCGGCAACAAGGATGGCATTTTTGAGCTCGCCCTGAAAGTCGGTGAAGCCAGGCGTATCCAGAATGTTGATCTTGTAGTCTTCGAATTCAACAGGCGCCAGCGAAGTGGACAGCGAGAGGCCGCGTTCGCGTTCTTCATCGTCCCAATCCGAGACCATATTTTGTTCCGAGATATGTCCCTGGCGCGTGGTGGCGCCCGTGTTGAACAAGAGCGCCTCGACCAGCGAAGTCTTGCCACTGCTCTGATGCCCAACCAGGGCGACATTTCTGATTTTGTCCGATTGATATTCTTTCATGCTGGAGATGGCCTCCTGTTGCGCCTGCCGTTGGTGCATCAAGACTGCGAAAAAGCGGTACTGCGCGCACCGCGATAAACACGGATTGTAAAGGCGGCGCTCGCGAATGTCAAAGCCGCATATTGTGAGAGTGTCGAATTCTCTGGTTAAAGACACCCCCCTCAGTCCCCCGAAAAGTCGGGGGGAGGCAACGGCGCGCGCGGATTTCTACGCATGTCGGGGAATGGAGAAATCCCCCACATACACGAAAAAAGACACTCCCGTTCCCGTGACTTCAACGATGGCAATCTCAACTCTTTATTCGTCGCAGGTATTCCCGAAGACTTTACAGCGGGCTTCATGCCACTCTTCCTCCGTAAGAGGCAAGAAGATGAGATCGCCACTCGGTCCCGTTTCTGGTGGATCCTCATCATCAGGTTCTTGCGGGCTCTGCTGTTGCTGCTGGCTCTGCTGCTGATTGCCGTTTTGCTGTCGCTGTTGCCGGCTTTGCTGCTGCTGTTGTGATTGCGAAGATGTCGATTGCTGCTGCCGTGACGGCGCGGCGCATTGATTGTTCTCATACGCGTTATAGCCGCTCACCCATTCTTCGTCTGTATCGCATTGCCAGCCGATGAAGCAGCAGTTGTCGATGTCCACTGATGTTCCTGGCTGCTGTGATTGCGAGGATGTCGATTGCTGCTGCTGTGACGGCGCGGCGCATTGATTGTCCTGATAAGCGTTATAGCCGCTTAGCCATTCCTCGTCAGTTGCGCATTGACGGTCTATGAAACAGCAATTGTCAATTTGAGTTGATGGCTCTGTCCGAGGCGCTGCGCTCTCGCCGCCTTCAACGCGAGTGTAACTCACGCTTTTTGACATCCAGACTTCATTTCCGTTGCGGTTGATCCGCAGCCAGCCATCGCCGCTGCCGATTACGTTCAGAGTGGCGCCGGCGGTCGCTGTTTCAACAATCGTGCTTTGAAGGCTGGGCCCGGCTCGCAGATTCGTGTTGTAAGTTACTTGAATTGAATATGCGTGAACCAAGGTCGCATTAAGTAGAATCAACAGCGTCAAGAAGCGCGTTAGTCGTATGATTATCATTTATACACCTTGAAAACTCTTGAGACCTGCAACAATTGCATGTGGCAATTGCAAGATTTGGAGAGAGAGCGGGAAGTGGCGAAAAATCAGATCCAGAAAATAGTCACTCCATATTGTGGCTGGCGCAGGTGGTGCGCAGCGCGAAACGCCCTATTCTGTCAGCTGCGCTTGGGGAAGCGCGAAACGATGCGTAATGGCTGCGGCACTGGCACTCGCTGGGTGAGAGACAAGTCGCTGTCGGCGAGAGCGCGCGCCCGTGCCGCACCGGCAAATACTGCCAACTGTGTGCCCACCTTGCGACTGCTGCGTTCCATCAGCGCCAAACCCACCTGAAATCCCTCTGTGTCGCTGCTGCAACTGGTTACACGCCCAACGATGCGGCCACGCGCATTCACGATCGGGTCGCCAAATTGTGCCGGACGCCCACCCTTGCCATCCAGCCGAAAACGACTGACCTGCTGCTTGCGCGACCGTTCGCGCTCGATGAAAGCGCGCTTGCCAACGAAGAAAGGTTTGTAGAGCTTGACAAAGCTGCCGAAGCCAGCATCAGCCGGATTGAGCTGCATTTCGCCGGCCAGCTCATGTCCATAGAGCGGCAAGCCAGCTTCAATGCGCAAGCTGTCACGCGCCGCCAAGCCACAGGGCACTGCGCCCAAATCCACCAGTTGCTGGAAGACATCCGCCGCTTCGTCTGGCGGAACAAACAATTCATAAGCCACGCGCTCGCCGGTATAACCGGTGCGGGAAATGATCCAGCCGCGCTGTGTTGTCGTCACGCCCGACCAGGGCAAGTTCACTGTCGTTTGTTCGCCCGGGTGAGTCTGTTCCAGCAGACCGCGCAGAATTTCGCGGCTGCGCGGACCTTGCAAAGCGATATCGACGCGGCGGTCGGCTCCAGAAGAAACAGCGCGCAGATCGCGCAGTTGCACGCGTTCGCAGCCCTCGATGCAGCGGTCGGGGTGGTCGCGGTCGAGCATGACAGCACATTCATGCACAGCAGTCAGCCATGCCCAGATCTTGTCATTGTTGCTGGCATTGACAACCGCCAGGAAGCGCTCCTCCGCCAGCCGATAGACCAGCAGGTCATCCAGCACGCCGCCATCGACATCCAGCAAGAAACAATAATGCGACATGCCGACGCGCAGGCTGAGCACATCGTTGGTGGTGAGGGTATGCAAGAAGCGCGCCGCACCACGTCCGCTGACTTCCAGCACGCCCATGTGCGCGACATCAAAGACACCGGCCGATTCGCGCACGGCGGCATGCTCGGCGCTGACAGACTGATACCACAAGGGCATCTCGTAGCCTGCGAAGGGCGCAAGTTTCGCGCCAAGTTCGCGGTGCAAACTGTGCAGCGGAGTCTGCAAGAGCATGTCGACGCTTGCGATTTCGGGCTCAAATGCTGGCAGAGGCGCAGGCGACCATCCCGATCGTTCGGCGGGCAAGCGGTTGCTGCCGATGAAAGTGACTTTGCTGGCGACGGGCGGCGCCTCGACGGTCTCGCTGACATCTGCAAGCGAGTCGGAAGCAAGGCGGGATACCGATACAGGACCGGGCAACGTTGCGCTGGCATCGTCGGCATCAAAGCGCACATAGCCATCGCTCAGGGCTTCCAGCCAGGCAACTGCCCGCGTCGAACTTCCGCGCAGCTGCAGGTGAAATTCGTCCTTTGACAAACGTTGCAACATTCCCGCCGCCATGAGCGCGCCATCTGGCTCGAGCAGGCTGGTGGCTTGCGCCTCGCCGTCTTTTAGCGCATCGACATCGCTGGTCAATGCGCCATGCAGGAAATCGGCGGCGCGCTCCCCAAGAATCTGCAGGACACCCCGCTTGGTTTCCCCATCAGGTTGGGGGGAAGCCGTTCTACCAAGCTCGTGATGGGTATCGATGCCCAGGCTTGCCGATAATTCGCGGCTGCGTTGTTTCGCATCAAGGAGCGAGTCAAAGTCGACCTTGGCGCGCGCCAGCGGACGGATGCCCCCCATCAGGCTATACGGCTCGCAAGCGTCCAGCAGGTCGGCGATGATGTCGCCCAGTTGGTCAATGCCAGTTTCGTCTATGCCGCGCTGGGTGATCCAGGGCGTGCCCAGGCGGAGGCCACTCGGTCGAAAAGCAGAAGTATCGCCGGGAATAGTCTGACGGTTAACAACGATGCCAGCCAAATCGAGGATTCGCGCCGCCATATCGCCACTGAGCGCAGTCCCATCCGCGCCAACGCGTGACTTGCAATCCACCAGCAGCAGGTGCGTGTCCGTGCCGCCATGAGGAGTGCGCCAACCGCGCGCTCGCAGTTTTTCCGCCAGCCGCGCCGCATTGACCACGGTTTGACGCTGCAGCTGTTTGAACTGGTTGCTGGTCGCCAGGCGCAGAGACACAGCCAGGGCGGAGATGCTGTTGACATGCGGTCCGCCTTGTTCGCCAGGGAAGACAGCGCGGTCCAGCTTGCGCGCCAGATCTTTGCGATGCGTGATGAGAACAGCGCCGCGCGGTCCATTCAGCGTTTTGTGCGTGGTGAAGCTGACAACATCGGCGATTCCCACGGGGTTGGGATAAACCCCTGCGGCGATCAGCCCGGCCACATGGGCGACATCCGCCAGCAGGTATGCGCCAACCGAATCGGCAATCTCGCGATAGGCCTGCCAGTCTGCGGCGAACGGGTAGGAAGAAAATCCACCGATGATGAGGCGCGGTTTGTGCTGCAGCGCCAGTTCGCGCATTGTATCGTAATCGATGCGCTCGCTGGTCGGGTCGATGCCATAGGACACGATATTGTAATATTTTCCGCTGCGATTGGCGCGGCTGCCATGCGTCAGGTGCCCGCCCATGATGAGATCCATGCCCATGACCGTGTCGCCAACATCGAGCAGGGCGGTGTATACGGCGCTGTTGGCGGGAGCGCCAGAAAGCGGCTGTACATTGACAAAAAGCTGGTCGGGGCTGCAACCATTGGCGGCGAATAACTCGGCGGCGCGGCGGCGTGCCAGCGACTCGACCATATTGGCGTATTCTGTGCCTTTGTAATAGCGCAGGTCGGCTTTGCGGCGGTATTCGGGCAGACGCTGCTGATAATCCAGAATGTCCGCCTGCGACAGTGCGCGCGTGCTTTCCAGCGGATAGCCCTCGGCGTAGATATTGTGAAATGCCGAGCTCAAGGCATGGCGCACGGCGTAGGGCACAGTGCTTTCTGATGGGATGAGGATCAGTTTCTCTTGCTGGCGTTCTGTTTCACGGCGGATCAGCTCTGCGACAGCCGGGTCCAGCTCGTCAATGCCGCCACGAAATAAGAAATCGTTGTTCATGGGCAAAGCTCGCTCCTGCGTATGGCATCGAGTTGCGCTGCCATCATCTTACACGATTGCCGGCAGCGCGCGGACAATCGGCTTGCTAGGCGCCGGGGCGGGCGGCCGGGCAACAAAGATGCAGCTGGCGGGCCGCTTTCGCTTCGTCGAGCCGGCGCACAGGGGCGGTGGACGGCGCGTCTTGCAGCAGCTGCGGCGTTTCACGCGCTTCTTTGGCGATGGATCGCATTGCCTCCGCCAGTTTGTCCAGGTCGTCTTTGCTCTCGGTCTCTGTCGGCTCGATGAGCAATGCTTCGGGCACGATCAACGGAAAATAGTTGGTGGGCGGGTGGAAGCCATAATCGATCAGCCGCTTGCTGATGTCTAGGGCATGAACGCCGGGCGCATCGTCAAAGGCGCCGCGAACCACAAATTCGTGCCCGCAATAGCGGCGCGCGCCATCGGCTGTCTGGTCATAGGGCAAGGCATACTCGCCGCGCAATTTCTCGCGCAAATAATTGGCATTCAGCACAGCGCAGCGCGTAACCTGCCGCAAGCCTTCGCCGCCATAGGCGCGGATGTAGGCATAAGCGCGCAGGTGCATGCCGAAGTTGCCCGCGAAAGCCTTGAGGCGTCCGATGCTCTTGGACGGCATGTGCCAATCGTATCGTGCGCTGGGAACTTCGTCATCGGCAGCTGCATCGCCGGGCAGGGCGTCCCTGCGCACAACAGGACCAGGCAGGTAGTCGCGCAGCCTGGCATTGACGCCGACCGCGCCACTGCCCGGACCACCGCCACCATGCGGCGTGGAAAAAGTCTTGTGCAAGTTGTAGTGCATGCAGTCAAAACCCAGCTTGCCGGGCTTGACCACCGCCATCAGCGCATTCATGTTTGCGCCGTCCATGTACATCAAGCCGCCCACCGACTGCACGCGTTCGATAACCTGGGCGATATTGGGCTCGAAGAGGCCCAGGGTGCTGGGCATGGTCATCATCATGCCAGCGATCTGCCCCGCATTTTCGCCCGAGCAAGCTTCGTGCAGGGCATCCAGGTCGACCTCGCCGGCCGCATTGGCTGGCAGTTGCTGCATGCGCAGCCCGGCCATGGTCACAGTTGCCGGATTGGTGCCATGCGCGCTGTCGGGGACGAGGATGATGTCACGTTCCGGTTCGCCGCGGTCGATATGATATTGGCGGATCATCAGAATGCCCGCGAATTCGCCTTGCGCGCCGGCGGCTGGTGTCAGGCTGACGGCCTCAAAGCCACTGATTTCGCCCAGCCAGCTTTGCAATTCGTGCATGAGCATCATGGCGCCTTGGCAGCTTTCGGGATCGGCCAAGGGATGCAACTGCGCCAAACCGGGCAACCGCGCGGCATCTTCGTTGATTTTGGGGTTGTATTTCATCGTGCAGCTGCCCAGTGGATAGAGCCCGGTGTCGATCGAATAATTGAGCTGGCTGAGCCGCACGAAGTGGCGCACCACTTGCAGCTCGCCGACCTCGGGCAGGGGCAGGTCATCGCGAAGCAGCTCGTTGGGCAACGGCGCTGTTGGTACATCGGGCGCGGGCAGGTTGACTCCGCTGCGACCCGGCGCGGACAAGTCATAAATGATTGGCTCTGACATCAGCGCAGTCCTTCCAGGATATCGACCAGGCGGTCGATTTCGGCGCGTGTGTTGCACTCGGTAACGCAAAGCAACATGTGGTTGGGCAGGTGGTAATAGTGCTGCGCCAGGTCATAGCCGCCGATGACGCCAGCATCCAGCAGCGCGGCGTTGATCTCGGCGATTGGGCGCGGACAAGCGACCACAAATTCATTGAAGAAGGGCTTGGTCATATCGACGCTGTAGCCATCGAGGCGGTCAATTTGGGCGGCGGCATAATGCGCTTTGTGATAATTCAACTCGCCCACCTGACGCAGCCCGTTCTTGCCCATCAGCGAGAGGTAGACGGCGGCAGCCAATGCCATCAATCCCTGATTGGTGCAGATATTGCTGGTGGCGCGCTCGCGTTTGATGTCTTGCTCGCGGGGGCGCAGAGTCATGACATAGGCGCGTTTGCCCTCGACATCGACTGTTTCGCCGATGATGCGTCCGGCAATCTTCCGCACAAGACGTTGCTTGATGGCAAAGTAGCCCAGGTAAGGTCCGCCAAAGGTCAGCGGGATGCCCAATGGCTGCCCCTCGCCGACCACGATATCCGCGCCAAACTCTCCGGGCGGCGTGAACAGCGAAAGCGCCAGAGGATTGGCCACCACCACCAGCAAGCCGCCGCTGGCATGCACGGTATCAGCCAGCCTGCGCAGGTCTTCCACCTGGCCGAAGAAGTTGGGATATTGCACAGCCACCATAGCGGTATTGCTGTCCAGCATTTCCATCAGATCGACCAGTTCGCCGCGACCCCGATCGCCGATGATACGGATATCTTTGCCTTGATGATAGGTGCGAAGGACTTCGCGATACTGCGGGTGGATGGCGTGGCTGAGGATGATTTTCTTGCGACGATTGCGCGAGACTTCCAGGGCGACTGTGACCGCCTCTGCCAGGCTGGTTGCGCCGTCATAGTGGCTGGCATTGGCGGCATCCATGCCCGTCAGCGCGCACATCATGCTCTGGTATTCATAGGTCGCCTGCAACGTTCCCTGCGAGATTTCTGGCTGGTAAGGCGTATAGGCGGTATAGAACTCGCCGCGCAGCAGCATGTGATTGACGACAGAGGGAATAAAGTGGTGATATGCGCCCGCGCCACGAAACATGGCGAAATCGCCGGCATGGTCATTCGCCTCGCTGATGGCCAGCATCTCCGCCGCGATTTCCATCTCGCTCATGGCCGGTGGCAGATCGAGCGTAGGAAAACGTTGTCCAGCGGGCACGGCGTCGAACAGCTCGTCAAAAGACGCTACGCCGATTTTCGCCAGCATGTCCTGTGTTTCGGCTGCGGTATGCGGTATGTAGCTCATGGCTTGACGCCTTTCCAAAGCGGATTAACGGCTATCACAATAGGCAGCATAAGCGGCGGCATCCATAAGCGCGTCCAGCTGAGACGCATCATCAATGCGCACTTTGATCATCCAGCCAGCGCCGTAGGGATCGGCATTCACCACTTCGGGCTCTTCTTCCAGCTGCGTGTTGACATCGATGATCTCGCCAGAAACTGCGCTGTAGAGCTCGGACGCCGCTTTGACCGATTCAACTTCGCCGAAGGAATCTCCCGCCGACAACTGGTCGCCGGCATCGCGGTATTCCACATAGACGATATCGTTCAGCTGGTCTTGGGCATAATCGGTGATGCCGATGCTCACCACATTGCCATTCAGCGCGAACCATTCATCAGACTTGGCGTAGCGAAGCTCGGCCGGCGTATTCCATTGTCCCATCTTCCAGTCCTCCTCCTATAAACAGAAAAGGCGCACCCATTATCAGAATGCGCCCTGTCAGTCGACTTCAACTTCCAGAGTGAGCCGCCGCAAGAGTCCTTTTGCCTGAGAGTTTCACGCCAGTTATGCGCCTGACGCTTGCCCCTTCGGCGTTTCGTTCGTGGACGAAATCTCTCGTCCTGCAGCGAACGTACTATACTGCACTTTGCAGAAATCGGCAAGTCGCCCAACAATTGGGGAGTGTCGAACTCCGTGTACATGGGGATCTACCTCCCCCAGGCCTGTAACGTAATCCGCGCGCGCTCGTGCCTCCCCCCGACTTTTCGAGGGGACTGAGGGGGG
>Ga0209544_1000077_pt1 | contig 143938 bp, 125 predicted proteins | sample MesohylPK_FD_187297 | JGI IMG/M metagenome (GOLD analysis project Ga0209544, IMG submission 187297) | Host-associated microbial community of the marine sponge Aplysina aerophoba from Gulf of Piran - sponge mesohyl, lysed by proteinase K... | ecosystem: Host-associated > Porifera > Sponge >... | reverse complement strand
TCGCTTCGAGCGCCAGGTTGAGGTCGATCAGCGTATCGTCGCCGGCCGCCGCCGCGATCCGGTCCTGTCCGTCCCAATGAATGCTGGCAAGGCGCATGGTAGCCGGCTCGATCCTGCTGCGGGGCGCCATGCTTCGCCCATGGGTTTGGGGCTGTCAAGGCGCGGCGCGACCGCCGGGAATGCGCCTTGTATCCGCTGCATTGCGTTCCCGCGAGGCCTGCCTATATCCGGCCTCATGGCTGCGCAGACCAACAGTCTCGGCTTTGCCAAACCGCCCGCGCGGACGCGCGTCGCGGTCGCGATGTCCGGCGGTGTCGACAGTTCCGTCACCGCCGCGATGCTGCATGCCGGGGGCTACGAGGTCGTCGGCATCACGCTGCAACTCTACGACCACGGGGCGGCCGTGAGCCGGCCGGGCGCCTGCTGCGCCGGGCAGGACATCCGCGACGCCCGCCGGGTCGCCGAGCAGGCCGGCTTTCCGCACTATGTGCTGGACTACGAATCGCGCTTCCGGGAGAGCGTGATCGACGATTTCGCCGACAGCTATCTGCGCGGCGAGACGCCCTTGCCCTGCGTGCGCTGCAACCAGACCGTCAAGTTCACCGACCTGATGCAGACCGCGCGCGATCTCGACGCCGACTGCCTGGCGACCGGCCATTATGTCCGCCGGATCGAGGCGGCGGAGGGGCCGGAGCTGCACAAGGCCGCCGATCCGGCCAAGGACCAGAGCTATTTCCTGTTCGCCACCACGCGCGAGCAGCTCGGCTATCTGCGCTTTCCGCTGGGCGGCCGGCTGAAGGAAGAGACCCGCCGCATCGCCCGCGACCTGGACGTCCCCGTGGCCGACAAGCCGGACAGCCAGGATATCTGCTTCGTGCCGGACGGCGACTATGCGCAGGTGGTCGAGAAGCTGCGGCCCGGCGCCTGCGACCCCGGCCGGATCGTCGATCTCAACGGCAACGAACTGGGCCGGCACGACGGCATCATCCGCTTCACCGTCGGCCAGCGCCGGGGCCTCGGCATCGGCGGCACGGCCCAGCCGCTCTATGTCGTGCGGATCGACGCGGAGACAAATGATGTGGTCGTCGGCCCGCGCGCCGCATTGGCCCGGCGCAGCATCGCGATCGAGAAGCTGAACTGGATCGGCGATGCGAGGCCGGAGGGCAGGGTATCGGGCGGCGGCGAAATTCGCGCCGAAGCGCGCATCCGCAACGCCGGCGAGGCCATGCCGTGCCGGGCCGAGGTCGAACTAGAGGGCCGCGCGACGCTGACCTTCGACGACCCGCAATACGGCGTTTCGGCCGGCCAGGCCGCGGTGCTCTACGACGGCACGCGCCTCCTCGGCGGCGGCTGGATCGCCCCTCGATACGCCCCGGAAAAAATCCGGGGCTACTCGGGATGAGGGGATTTCGATATTGATTTGCTGCGATGGCACTACCCTCACCCTCGTCCTGAGTAGCCGCCGCAGGCGGCATATCGAAGGGCGGGCGACGGTGCCTTCCACGCCGCAACGCTCCAGACAATCGGGTCGAGTGACCGCGACGAATCAAGGGCCGGCTTGACAGCCGCCGGACCTTGAACCTATTTCGCCGCGTCCCGCAGGGCGGGTGTTCCGGGCGGCAGCCACCGGCTCTGTCCGCCGCCCGCCGCCGCCGGATTTCCGGCCCCGCGTGCGACAGGATTGGGGCGGAGTAGCTCAGCTGGTTAGAGCAGCGGAATCATAATCCGCGTGTCGGGGGTTCAAGTCCCTCCTCCGCTACCATTTTCTGCCGCATTCCGCCTTTGCGAACGGTCTACCCGGTTATGCCTTGGCGCTTGCCGTCGCCCACCGCCCAACGCCATATCTTCCCGCATGGAATGGACCGACGACGCCATTGTCCTGTCTGCCCGGCGCCACGGCGAGAGCAGCCTTGTCGTGCAGCTGCTGACCGCGGAACACGGCCGCCATGCCGGGCTCGCCCATGGCGGCGCCTCGCGGCGGCAAATGCCGGTCTATCAGCCGGGCAACGAGGTGCGGGCGACCTGGCGTGCCCGGCTCGCAGAGAATCTCGGCACGCTGAAGGCGGAACTCGTGACCGGCCGGGCCGGGCAATGGATCGACGATCCGCTGCGCCTTGCCGGGATCGGCGCCGCCTGTGCCGTTGCCGAAGCGTCGCTGCCGGAGCGGGCCCCGGCGCCCGCCGTCTATCGCGGCCTGCTGGCGCTGCTGGAGGCCCTGGAGCGCGAGGACTGGGGCGAAGCCTATGTCGCGTGGGAAATCGCGCTGCTGGGCGAGCTCGGTTTCGGGCTCGATCTCGAACGCTGCGCGGCCACCGGCCGCAACGACCGGCTGGCTTATGTGTCGCCGAACAGCGGCCGGGCCGTCAGCCTGTCGGCGGGCGAGCCCTATGCCGACCGGCTGCTGCGCCTGCCGGATTTCCTGAACGGCGGGGCCGATGCCGGGGAACGGTCGGGGAGAGGATCGGCGGGCGTTTCGTGGCCCGACATCGACGACGGGCTGAAGCTGAGCGGCCATTTCCTCGAACGGCATGTCTTCGCGCCCCACGACCGCCCCCTGCCGCCGGCGCGCCAGCGGTTCGCCGACAAGATCGAGAGAGCGGGCGCATCATAGCGATCACCACGACACGCCCGGCCGTTCGCTTGACACCCGTCGGGGGCGGCGCTACATGCCGCGCTCTGCATAGGCGCACGATGGTACGCATTCCGGGGCGCTTTCCGGAACGCATTCCGGAGCACATTCCGGCCGCGCGCCGCGCCTGCTGCGGGGGTGTAGCTCAGTTTGGTTAGAGCGCCGGCCTGTCACGCCGGAGGCCGCGGGTTCGAGTCCCGTCACTCCCGCCACCGCCCCCGGTAATCCGGGTTTCCAAAACGCCGCGATCACGAAGATTTGCCGTGCCGCCGCCGCCGAACCGGCGCGTGCCCGGTATGCGGCCAAACGGGACCGTGGTAAGGCTTTGCAATCGAGACCGCCGGCCCTATAACCGGTTCGTCCGGGTCGGGGCCGCGGGCGCGCGTTTGCGTGCGCGGACGGCGTCGGCGTAACGCCGCGTTGCGCCGCAAGAACAAGGCAACCCTTGCGGGACAGATGAGCGACATTCTTGCCGAATATCTGCCGATCGCCATCTTTCTGGGGATTGCCCTGGGGCTGGCCCTGGCGATGGTCGCCGCCTCGTGGATTCTGGCGAAACAGAAGCCCTATTCGGAAAAGCTGGCGGCTTACGAATGCGGTTTCGACGCCTTCGAGGATTCGCGCGGCCAGTTCGACGTGCGCTTCTATCTCGTCGCCATCCTGTTCATCATTTTCGACCTCGAAGTCGCCTTCCTGTTCCCCTGGGCGATCACGCTGTCGGAGACCCAGCATTTCGGCTTCTGGTCCATGGTGGTGTTCCTGGTCATTCTGACCGTCGGCTTCGTCTATGAATGGAAGAAGGGGGCGCTGGAATGGGAATAGCCGCTCCTGACGCCCCGGATGCCGCTGCGGCCGGCGCTCCGGCGAAACTGCCCGAGCTCGACGCCTTTCTGGACAAGGAGTTCCAGTCGAAGGGCTTTGTCGTCTCCAGCCTGGATTCGCTGGTCGGCTGGGCCCAGTCCGGCTCGCTCTGGCCGATGACCTTCGGGCTGGCCTGCTGCGCCGTCGAGATGATGCACACCGGCGCCAGCCGCTACGATCTCGACCGGTTCGGCACGGTGTTCTTCCCCAGCCCGCGCCAGTCGGACGTGATGATCGTGGCCGGGACGCTGACCAACAAGATGGCGCCGGCGCTGCGCCGGGTCTACGACCAGATGGCCGAGCCGCGCTGGGTGATCTCGATGGGCTCCTGCGCCAACGGCGGCGGCTACTACCACTATTCCTATTCGGTGGTGCGCGGCTGCGACCGGATCGTGCCGGTCGACATCTATGTGCCCGGCTGCCCGCCGACCGCCGAAGCGCTGCTGTACGGCGTGCTGCAGCTTCAGAAAAAGATCCGCCGCACGGCGACCTTTGCGCGTTAGACCGCGAAACCCCGGCAGCCGATGTCCCTGGAAGCGCTCCAAGACCTGAAAGAGCATGTCCTCGCCGTCCTGTCGCCGGAGGCGATCGAGGCGGATATCGTGCGCGGCGAACTGTGCGTTACGGTCGGCCGGGCTTCCATCGTCAAGGCGCTGACCCGGCTGCGCGACGATCCGAACTGCGCCTTCACCTGCCTGGTCGATCTCTGCGGCGTCGACTGGCCGGCGCGCGAACGGCGCTTCGACGTCGTCTACAACCTGCTGAGCGTGACCTCGAACCTGCGTTGCCGGGTCAAGGTTCATACCGACGAGGAGACGCCGGTGCCCTCGGTCGCTGAGGTTTTCAGCGCCGCCGGCTGGTTCGAGCGCGAGGCGTGGGATCTGTACGGCATCTATTTCTCGGACAACCCGGACCTGCGCCGCCTGTTGACCGACTACGGTTTCGACGGCCATCCCCTGCGCAAGGATTTCCCGCTCACCGGCTTCGTCGAGGTGCGCTACGACGAGGAACAGAAGCGGGTGGTCTACGAGCCCGTGACCTTGCAGCAGGATTACCGGACGTTCGATTTCCTCTCGCCCTGGGAAGGCATGACGCGCGGCCTGCCGCCGTCTGCGCCGGGTGACGAGAAGGCCGGACAGGCCGGCGCGGCGGAGGACCAGGGCCATGCCTGACGGACCGACGGCGGCCGGGGCTGCGGGCGATCTCAGGCCCGGCGAGGTCGAGATCAAAAATCTCAACCTGAATTTCGGGCCCCAGCATCCGGCGGCGCACGGCGTGCTGCGCCTGGTGCTGGAGATGGACGGCGAGATCGTCGAGCGCGCCGACCCGCATATCGGCCTGCTGCACCGCGGCACCGAAAAGCTGATCGAGCAGAAAACCTATCTGCAGGCCGTGCCCTATTTCGACCGGCTCGACTATGTCGCGCCGATGAACCAGGAGCATGCCTTCGCCCTGGCGACGGAAAAGCTGCTGGATCTGGAAGTCCCGCCGCGCGGCCAGGCGATCCGGGTGCTTTACGCCGAAATAGGCCGGGTGCTGAACCATCTGCTGAACGTGCCGGCCTACGCCATGGACGTGGGCGCGCTGACGCCCTTCCTGTGGGCCTTCGAAGAGCGCGAAAAGCTCATGGCATTCTACGAGCGCGTCTGCGGCGCGCGGCTCCATGCGGCCTATTTCCGGCCCGGCGGCGTGCATCGGGATTTGCCGGCCGGGCTGATCGGCGACATCCGGGAATGGCGCGCGGCCTTCCCGAAGATCGTCGACGATATCGAGACGCTGCTGACCGAGAATCGCATTTTCAAGCAGCGCTCGGTCGATATCGGCGTCGTCGACGCGAAAGATGCTCTCGACTGGGGCTTCTCGGGCCCGATGCTGCGCGCCTCCGGCCTCGCCTGGGACCTGCGCAAGGCCCAGCCCTACGACGGCTACGAGGCCTACGATTTCGATATTCCAGTCGGCCGGAACGGCGATTGCTACGACCGCTACCTCGTGCGCGTCGAGGAGATGCGCCAGAGCCTGCGCATCATCGACCAGGCGCTCGACCGGCTGGAGACGCTGGACGGGGCGGTGGCGGCGGACGACAACAAGGTGACGCCGCCAAAACGGGGTGAGATGAAGCGCTCGATGGAGGCGCTGATCCACCATTTCAAGCTCTACACCGAGGGCTATCGCGTCCCGGCCGGCGAGACCTACTCCGCCGTCGAGGCGCCGAAGGGCGAGTTCGGCGTCTATCTGGTCGCCGACGGCACCAACAAACCCTACCGCTGCAAGATCCGGGCGCCGGGCTTTGCCCATCTCCAGGCGACCGAATTCATGTCGAAAGGCCACATGCTGGCGGATGTCTGCGCCATCGTCGGCTCCATGGACGTCGTGTTCGGCGAGGTCGACCGGTGAGCGGGCCCGCGGCAGGCGCCGCCGTCGAGCAGCCGGACAGCTTCGCCTTCGACGGCGAGCACGGCCGGGCGGTGGACAGGGCGGTCGCCCGCTATCCGGAAGGCCGGCAGGCCAGCGCGGTCCTGCCGCTGCTCGACCTGGCGCAGCGTCAGCACGGCGGCTGGGTTCCCCAGGCTGCGATCGAGCATATCGCCGGACGGCTGGGCATGGCGAAGATCCGGGTGATGGAAGTCGCGACCTTCTACACCATGATCAACCTGGCCCCGGTCGGCCGGCACCATCTCCAGGTGTGCGGCACGACTCCCTGCATGTTGCGCGGCGTTGGCGAAGTGTTCCGCGCGATCCGCGACGAAACCGGCATCGGGCCCGGCGAGACCAGCGAAGACGGGCTGTTCACCTGCAGCGAAGTCGAGTGCCTCGGCGCCTGCGTGAACGCGCCGATGGTCCAGGTGAACGACGATTTCGTCGAGGACCTGACCTACGAGAATTTTTCCGGCCTCCTGCGCACTCTGAAAAATGGCGGCGAGCTGCCGACCGGCTCCCTGGTCGGGCGCCATTCCTCGGAACCGGAAGACGGCGCCCGCACCCTGACCGACGTGCCGGCCCCGACTCCTTTCGACCCCGAGGTCGTCTATGGGTTGAACGGCGCCGGCATCCCGGTATCCGCCGAAGCACCGTCGCCGGCGCCGGCCGAAAACGAAGGCCGGCCGCCCGCGCTCGAAGGACCGCGCGGCGGCAATGCCGATGCGCTGACCCGGATCAAGGGCCTCGGCCCGAGGATCGAGAGTGCGCTGCATGGCATCGGCATTTATCACTTCGACCAGATCGCCGCCTGGACGCCTGAAGAAAAAGACTGGGTGAACGGGGCGCTGAAGCTCGGCGGCCGGGCCGACCGCGGCGATTGGGTTGCGCAGGCCGCGGCGCTGGAAAATGCGGCTGCAGGGGAGGGCGGCGCCTGATGCTCGACGATCGCGACCGCATCTTCACCAACCTCTACGGCTTCGACGATTGGGGCCTGGAAGGCGCGCGCCGCCGGGGCGACTGGGACCAGACGGCCTGGTTCATCGGGCAGGGCCGCGCCTGGATCTGCCAGCAGATCAAGGATTCCGGCCTGCGCGGCCGGGGCGGGGCGGGCTTCCCGACCGGCCTCAAATGGTCGTTCATGCCGCCGGACGACAAGCGCGACGGCCGCCCGCACTATCTGGTCGTCAACGCCGACGAATCCGAGCCCGGCACCTGCAAGGACCGGGACATCATGCGCCACGATCCGCACAAGCTGGTCGAGGGCTGCCTGATCGCCGGCTTCGCCATGGGCGCCAACACGGCCTACATCTATGTCCGGGGCGAGTTCTACCTTGAGGCCGAACGGTTGCAGGCCGCCGTCGACCAGGCCTACGGCGCCGGGCTGATCGGCAGCAACGCCTGCGGTTCGGGCTGGGATTTCGACATCCACGTCCACCGCGGCGCCGGCGCCTATATCTGCGGCGAGGAAACGGCGTTGCTGGAAAGCCTCGAAGGCAAGAAGGGGCAGCCGCGCCTCAAGCCGCCGTTTCCGGCCAACGCCGGCCTCTATGGCTGCCCGACCACCGTCAACAATGTCGAATCGATCGCCGTCGCGCCGACGATCCTGCGCCGGGGACCGTCCTGGTTCGCCGGCATCGGCCGCGATGCGCGCAACACCGGCACCAAGCTCTTCTGCATCTCCGGCCATGTGAACTCGCCGTGCAATGTCGAAGAGGCGATGGGCATTCCCTTCCGGGAACTGATCGAGAAACATGCGGGCGGCGTGCGCGGCGGCTGGGACAACCTGCTCGCCGTCATTCCCGGCGGCTCATCGGTACCGTGCCTGCCGTCCGACATCTGCCAGGATCTGCCGATGGATTTCGATACATTGGCCGGCCTCAAGTCGGGCCTCGGCACCGCGGCAGTCATCGTGATGGACAAGTCGACGGATATCGTGAACGCGATCTGCCGCCTGTCCAAATTCTACATGCACGAAAGCTGCGGCCAGTGTACGCCGTGCCGGGAAGGCACCGGCTGGATGTGGCGCGTCATGACGCGGCTGGTGCGCGGCGATGCAGACATCGGCGAAATCGACATGCTGGAAGAAGTGACCCGCCAGGTCGAGGGGCACACGATCTGCGCCCTCGGCGACGCGGCGGCCTGGCCGATCCAGGGCCTGATCCGGCATTTCCGGCCCGAACTGGAGCGCCGCATCCTCGAACGCAAGGTAGCGGCGTAAGCGCGATGGCAACGATCACCGTCAACGGCGAACAGCATGAGGTCGACGGTCGCCTGACCCTGTTTCAGGCGTTGCAGTCGATCGGCAAGGAAGTGCCGCATTTCTGTTTCCACGAGCGGCTGTCGATCGCCGGCAATTGCCGCATGTGCCTCGTGGAGGTCGAGAAGGCGCCCAAGCCGGTCGCCTCCTGCGCCCAGCCCGTGCTGGACGGCATGGTCGTCCTCACCGATTCGGAGAAGACCATCAAGGCCCGCCGCGGCGTGATGGAGTTCCTGCTGATCAACCATCCGCTCGATTGCCCGATCTGCGACCAGGGCGGCGAATGCGACCTGCAGGACCAGGCGATGGCCTATGGCCACGACCGCACCCGCTTCGAGGAGAACAAGCGGGCCGTCCACGACAAGGAAATGGGGCCGCTGGTCAAGACCATCATGACCCGCTGCATCCATTGCACCCGCTGCATCCGCTTTGCCGAAGAAGTCGCCGGCGTCGAGGAGATCGGCGCGCTGCACCGCGGCGAGCATATGGAGATCGCGACCTATCTGGAGCGCTCGCTGACGTCTGAAATGTCGGGCAACGTGATCGACCTGTGCCCGGTCGGCGCGCTGACCTCCAAGCCCTACGCCTTCACGGCGCGGTCGTGGGAGTTGCGCAAGACCGAATCCGTCGACGTCATGGATGCCGTCGGCTCCAACATCCGGGTCGACAGCCGCGGCGCGGAGGTCATGCGGGTTCTGCCGCGGCTCAACGACGACATCAACGAGGAGTGGATCTCCGACAAGACGCGTTTTGCCTGCGACGGGCTGAAACGCCAGCGGCTCGACCGGCCCTATGTCCGGCGCGGCGGCAAGCTCGAGCCCGCTTCATGGGACGAGGCCTTCGCCGCGATCGCCGACAAAATTGCCGGGAGTGGCGGCGCGGGCATGGCGGCGATCGCCGGCGACCAGGCCGACTGCGAGGCCATGATCGCGCTGAAAGACCTGTTTGCAGCCTGCGGGTCGGAGAATATCGACTGCCGACAGGACGGGGCGAAGGTCGATCCGGCGGTACGCGCCAGCTACCTGTTCAACAACGGCATCGCCGGCATCGACGAGGCCGATGCGCTTTTGCTGATCGGCGCCAATCCGCGGATCGAGGCCGCGGTGCTGAACGCGCGCATCCGGCGGCGCTGGCGGGCGGGCGGATTCAGGATCGGCCTGATCGGCGAAGCAGCCGATCTGACCTATCGCACCGACCATCTGGGCAATGGCGCGGAAACGCTGCGCGCCGTCGCAGACGGCGACCATCGTTTCGCCGAAGTGCTGGAAGGCGCCGAACGGCCGATGCTGATCGTTGGCCCCGGCGCGCTGGCGCGCGAAGACGGCGCGGTGCTGCTCGGTCTTGCGCGCCAGGTGGCCGAGCGGTCCGGCATGGTGCGGGACGGCTGGAACGGCTTTAACGTGCTGCACACCGCGGCCTCGCGGGTCGGCGGGCTCGATCTCGGCTTTGCGCCGGGGCCGGGCGGCCGCGATACCGCTGCGATTCTGGACGGCGCGGCCAAGGGCGAGATCGGCCTGGTCTGGCTGCTCGGCGCCGACGAGATCGATATGGACCGGCTGGGCGAGGCCTTCACGGTCTATCAGGGCCATCACGGCGATGCCGGCGCGAGCCGGGCCGACGTGATTCTGCCGGGCGCGGCCTACACCGAAAAAAGCGCCACCTATGTGAATGTGGAAGGCCGGCCGCAGCGCACGGCGCTGGGCATCTTTCCACCCGGCGATGCGCGCGAGGACTGGACCGTCGTCCGCGCCTTCTCCGAGGTTGCCGGCCACAAGCTGCCCTACGATTCGCTGGCGCAGGTCCGCGCCCGGTTGTCCGAAGCCAATCCGGTGTTCGACCTTGTGGACGAGATCGTGCCGGCTCCGTGGGAGGCGTTCGGCGATCCCGCTGCAGACGCAGAACCTGACCCGGCGCCGTTCCGCTCGCCGGTCGGGAATTTCTACATGACGGACCCGATCAGCCGCTGTTCCGAGACAATGGCGAAATGCACGCAGATGCGCCAGGCGCTGGCGGACGGCGCCCGCACGGGCACGGACGGGTAGCGCCCCCATGATGGTCTTCTGGGAAGGCTACGCCCTGCCGGCGCTGATCCTGATCGGCTGGATCCTGCTGATCGTCGTCCCGCTGCTGGTCGGCATGGCATTACTCACCTGGTACGAACGCAAGGTCCTCGCCGCCATGATGCTGCGCAAGGGGCCGAACGTCGTCGGGCCGTTCGGCCTGCTGCAGCCGATGGCCGACGGCCTCAAGCTGCTGATGAAGGAGACGGTCATCCCGTCCGGCGCCAACCGGGCGGTGTTCCTGTTCGCGCCGGTGCTCACCTTCACGCTCGCCCTGGTTGCCTGGGCCGTGATTCCGCTGGGCCAGAGCGAGAGCGGCATCTGGGTGCTGTCCAACATCAATGTCGGCGTGCTCTACCTGTTCGCGATCTCCTCGATGGGCGTATACGGCATCATCATGGCTGGCTGGGCGAGCAACTCGCGCTACGCCTTCCTCGGCGCGCTGCGCTCGGCGGCGCAGATGGTGTCCTACGAAGTCTCCATCGGCTTCGTGATGATTACCGTGCTGATCGCGGCCGGGTCGCTCAACCTGTCGGAAATTGTGCTGGCCCAGCAGGGCGGCTTCTGGAACTGGTACTGGATTCCGCTGGCGCCGATGTTCGTCGTGTTCTTCATCTCGGCGCTGGCCGAGACCAACCGCCATCCCTTCGACCTGCCGGAAGCCGAGGCCGAACTGGTCGCCGGCTATTTCGTCGAATATTCCGCCTTTCCCTTCGCCCTGTTCTTCCTCGGCGAATATATCAACATGATCATGATGAGCGGCATCACCGCCGTCCTGTTCATGGGCGGCTGGCTGCCGCCGCTCGACGTGTGGTGGCTGAACTGGATTCCCGGGCCGATCTGGCTGGCCCTGAAAATCGCGTTCCTGCTGTTCGTGTTCATCTGGGTGCGCGCAACGCTGCCGCGCTATCGCTACGACCAGTTGATGCGGCTGGGCTGGAAAGTCTTTCTGCCCCTGTCGCTCGTTGCCGTGGTGGCCTATGCCGGCGTGCTGCTGTACGCCGGCTGGCTGCCGGCATAGGGAGAGGAACCATGCTGCGCACGGTGCGAACCGTCCTGCTCTGGGAGATCGGCGTCGGCCTGTGGAAGACGCTGGTCTATTTCTTCAAGCCCAAGGTGACGATCAACTACCCCTACGAGAAGGGTCCGCTCAGTCCGCGCTTCCGGGGCGAACATGTGCTGCGCCGCTATTCGAACGGCGAGGAGCGCTGCATCGCGTGCAAATTGTGCGAGGCGATCTGCCCGGCCCAGGCCATCACCATCGAGGCCGAGCCGCGCGACGACGGCAGCCGCCGGACAACCCGCTACGATATCGACATGACGAAATGCATCTATTGCGGCTTCTGCCAGGAAGCCTGCCCGGTGGATGCCATCGTCGAAGGGCCGAACTTCGAATTTGCGGCCGAGACCCGCGAAGAGCTGATGTACAACAAGGAGAAACTGCTGGCGAACGGCGACCGTTGGGAAACCGAAATTGCGCAGGCGCTCGCTGCCGATGCGCCCTACCGGTAGCGCCCGATGATCCTGCAAGCCATCGCCTTCTATCTGTTCGCCTTTGTCGCCGTTGCCGCCGCCGTGATGGTCGTCACGGCGCGCAACCCGGTCCATTCCGTGCTGTTCCTGGTGTTGACCTTCTTCAACGCCGCCGGGCTGTTCGTGCTGACCGGGGCCGAGTTCCTGGCGATGATCCTGGTGATCGTCTATGTCGGCGCGGTCGCGGTGCTGTTCCTGTTCGTCGTGATGATGCTGGACATCAATTTCGTCGAACTGCGCGAGGGCTTTCAGCGCTATCTGCCGATCGGCGGCCTGATCGCCGCGATTCTGCTGGGAGAAATCATCTTCGTCGGCGGCATCTGGGCGGTCGCCCCCGGGGTCGAGGGCGCCCTGGCGGAGAAGGTGCCGGAGGGCAGCGCGCTCACCAACACCGAGATGATCGGCCGGCTGCTCTACACCAAATACATCTACCTGTTCCAGCTCGCCGGCATGGTGCTGTTCGTCGCCATGGTCGGCGCCATCGTGCTGACGCTGCGCCAGCGCCCCGGCGTGCGCAAGCAGAAGATCGGCGAGCAGGTCCGCCGGCGCAGCGAGGAGACGGTGGAGCTCAAGCAAGTGCAGCCGGGGGAGGGCGTCTGACGCGATGTGGGAGATCGGCCTCGCGCACTACCTGACGGTTGCCGCGATCCTGTTCACCATCGGGATCTTCGGCATTTTCCTGAACCGGAAGAACGTCATCATCATCCTGATGTCGGTCGAGCTGATCCTGCTCGCCGTCAATATCAACCTGGTCGCCTTCTCCTGGGCGCTGAAAGATCTGGTCGGCCAGATTTTCGCGATGTTCGTGCTGACCGTGGCCGCCGCCGAGGCCGCTATCGGGCTCGCCATCCTCGTCATCTACTTCCGCAACCGCGGCTCCATCGCGGTGGAAGACGTCAACGTCATGAAAGGCTGAGCGCGGCATGTACGTTGCCGCCATTTTCCTGCCGCTGATCGGCGCCGTCATCGCGGGGCTGTTCGGCCGGCGGATCGGGGACCGGGCCTCGATGTATATCACGTCGGGCCTGCTCGTCGTCTCGGCAGTCCTCGGTGGAATCATCCTGTACCAGGTCGGTTTCGCCAAGACCGGCCCGCAGGAACCGATCCGCCTGTTTACCTGGATGGCGTCGGGCGAGTTGAGCGTCGACTGGGCGCTGCGCTTCGATACGCTGGCCGCCGTCATGGTCGTGGTGGTGACGCTGGTCTCGGCCGTCGTCCATGTCTATTCGATCGGCTATATGGGCCACGATCCGCACAAGCCGCGGTTCTTCGCCTATCTCAGCCTGTTCACCTTCTCGATGCTGATGCTGGTGACGGCGGAAAATTTCGCCCAGATGTTTTTCGGCTGGGAGGGCGTCGGCCTGTGCTCCTACCTGCTGATCGGCTTCTGGTACAAGCGCGAGACTGCGAACGCCGCCGCCATCAAAGCCTTCCTGGTCAACCGGATCGGCGATTTCGGCTTCGCGCTCGGCATCTTCGCCGTGTTCGCCATTTTCGGCTCGCTCGATTTCTCGACCGTGCTGCCGGCGGCGCGGGAGCTTCCGGGCAAGGAAATCACGACCGTCGGCGGCTACGTCATCGACGGCCAGACCGCGCTCGACTGGACCTGCATCCTCCTGTTCATCGGCGCCATGGGCAAGTCCGCCCAGATCCTGCTGCACACCTGGCTGCCCGACGCGATGGAGGGCCCGACGCCGGTCTCCGCGCTGATCCACGCCGCCACCATGGTGACGGCCGGCGTGTTCATGGTCTGCCGCCTCTCGCCGATGTTCGAATTCGCGCCGCTGGCTCTGGCGATCGTCGTCACCGTCGGCGCATTTACCGCCTTTTTCGCCGCGACGGTCGGCCTCGTGCAGAACGATATCAAGCGGGTCATCGCCTATTCGACCTGCTCGCAGCTCGGCTACATGTTTTTCGCAGCCGGCATCGGCGCCTATCCGGTGGCGATGTTCCACCTGATGACCCATGCCTTCTTCAAGGCGCTGCTGTTCCTCGGCTCCGGCTCGGTCATCCACGGCATGTCGGACGAGCAGGACATGCGGCGCATGGGCGGCCTCTGGCGCAAGATGACGACGACCTACGTCCTGATGTGGATCGGCTCGCTGGCGCTGGCCGGGGTCGGCATCCCGTTCGTCTTCGGCTTCGCCGGCTTCTATTCCAAGGACCTGATCCTCGAGGCGGCGTTCGGCGCCCATACCGGTCTCGGGCTGTTCGCCTTCTGGATGGGCATTGCCGCGGCGGTCATGACCGCCTTCTATTCCTGGCGGCTCATCATCATGACCTTCCACGGCGAGAGCCGCGCCCCGGCCGAGGTCCAGGCCCACGTCCACGAATCGCCGACGGTCATGCTGGCGCCGCTGTTCCTGCTCGCGCTCGGCTCGGTCTTTGCCGGCGCGCTCGCCGTCGGCTGGTTCGCCGGCAGCGACTGGTCCGGCTTCTGGGGCGATTCGATCTACATGCGGGAGAACGGCGCAATCCTGGACGCCGCGCATAATGTGCCGGCCTGGGTCAAGGTTCTGCCCGTGGTCGCCGGGCTCGGCGGAATCGGGCTCGCCTATGCGATGTACATGCTGCGGCCGGCCTGGCCCAAGGCGTTGGCCAAGCAGTTCCGCGGCCTCTACTATTTCCTGCTCAACAAGTGGTATTTCGACGAGCTTTTCGACCGGCTCTTCGTGCGTCCCGCCATGATCGTCGGCCGCGGACTCTGGAAGAGGGGCGACGGCGGCACCATCGACCGCTTCGGCCCGGACGGCGCCGCGGTCGCGACCCTGAGCGGCTCGCGGCTCGCCGCCCTGCTCCAGACCGGTTACGTCTATCACTATGCCTTTGCAGTGCTGATCGGCGCGTTCGGCTTCGTTTCCCTCTTCGTCTTCGGGCTGTGGGGCTAGACGATGGAGTCCTGGCCGCTTCTCAGCATCGTCACGTTCGCCCCGCTCGTCGGGGCGCTGCTCATCCTGGTCATGGTGCGCGGCGACCGGGAGGCGACGGATCGCAACGCGCGCTGGCTCGCGCTCTGGGCCTCGCTCGCGACCTTCCTGATCTCGCTTCTGATCTGGATCAACTTCGAGACCGGAACCGCGGATTTCCAGTTCGTCGAAAAGGCGGCCTGGTTCAAGTTCCCCGGCGGCTACACGCTGAACTACCATATGGGCGTGGACGGCATCTCGATGATGTTCGTCCTGCTGTCGACCCTGCTGACGCCGATCTGCATCCTGTGCAGCTGGGAAATCAAATCCCGGGTGCGCGAATACATGGCGGCGTTCCTGGTGCTCGAAACCTTCATGGTCGGCACCTTCTGCGCCCTGGATCTCGTCACCTTCTACGTTTTCTTCGAAGGCGTCCTGCTGCCGATGTTCCTGATCATCGGCGTCTGGGGCGGCGACCGGCGGGTCTATTCGGCGTTCAAGTTCTTCCTCTACACGCTGCTCGGCTCGGTGCTGATGCTGGTCGCCGTCATGGCGATCTACTTCCTCAGCAAATCGGCCGGCCAGGGCACGACCGACATCGTCGAACTCCTGAAATTCGCCCGGGAAACCGGCTTCAGCGCCGAAGCGCAGAAATGGCTCTGGCTGGCCTTCTTCGCCTCATTCGCCGTGAAGGTGCCGATGTGGCCGGTTCACACCTGGCTGCCGGACGCCCATGTCGAGGCGCCGACGGCCGGCTCGGTCATTCTCGCCGGCGTGCTGCTGAAAATGGGCGGCTACGGCTTCCTGCGCTTTTCGCTGCCCTTGTTCCCCGACGCCTCGGTCTATTTCGCGCCGCTGGTCTACACGCTCAGCATCGTCGCGATCATCTACACCTCCTTGGTCGCTCTGGCCCAGGAGGATATGAAGAAGCTGATCGCCTATTCGTCGGTCGCCCATATGGGCTTCGTAACGCTCGGCATCTTCGCGGCGACGGCACAGCTCAGCGCCGGCAACCTGCCCGATAACCTGTTGGGCGAACAGGCGGTCTCCGGCGCCATGTTCCAGATGCTGTCCCACGGCATCGTCTCGGCCGCGCTCTTCCTGTGCGTCGGCGTGGTCTACGACCGTCTGCACACACGGCGGATCGACCGCTACGGCGGGCTGGTTCATCGCATGCCGAGATACGCCGCGGTGTTCATGGTGTTCACGCTGGCTTCGGTCGGCCTGCCGGGCACGAGCGGCTTCGTCGGCGAGTTCCTTGTGCTGTTCGGGGTTTTCCAGGTCAATGTCTGGGCCGCCGCCCTGGCGGCAACCGGCGTGATCCTCGGCGCGGCCTACATGCTGTGGCTCTACCGCAGGATCATCTTCGGCGAACTGGTCAAGCCGGACCTGATGCGCATGAAAGACCTCCACCCGCGCGAGGTCGCAATCTTCGCGCCGCTGGTCATCCTGGTGCTGTGGATGGGCATCTGGCCGGAGCCGTTCCTCGACGTATTCGACGCTTCGGTGAAAAACCTACTGACGAGCTTCAAGGCCGGTGTGTGCCGGGCCAACGAAGCCTGCTTCGCGGCGCGCTAGGGGAGCGGCGCCATGATCCTGCCGAATATCGAATATGCCACGTCGGAAATGTTCGTCGCCGCGGCGGCGATGGTCCTGCTGATGATCGGCGTGTTCCGCGGCGAAGGCTCGTTCCGGCTGGTCTCGGCGCTGTCGGTCCTGGTGCTGGTGGCCGCAGCCGTCATCACGGTCTGGATGTCGCCGGGCGATAGCCGGTCCGCCTTTGCCGGCATGTTCGTGAGCAACGGGTACACGACATTCCTGAAGGTCGGCATTCTGCTGGCCGCAGCCGTCGGGATCGTCCTGTCGATCGGCTACAACGCGCGCGAGGGAATCGACCGGTTCGAATATCCGGTGCTGATCGTGCTGGCGGCGCTCGGCATGATGGTCATGGTCTCGGCCAGCGACCTGCTGTCCCTTTATATCGGCCTGGAACTGCAGAGCCTGTCGCTCTACGTCGTCGCCGCGATCCGGCGCGATTCTGTCAAATCGAGCGAAGCCGGACTGAAATATTTCGTCCTCGGCGCGCTGGCTTCCGGGATGCTCCTGTTCGGCGCCTCCCTGGTCTACGGCTTCAGCGGCACCACGGCTTTCACCGGCCTGGCCGCGCAACTGACCGGCGCGTCCGCGCCGTCGGTGGGGCTGGTGGTCGGGCTGGTCTTCGTCATGGTCGGGCTGGCTTTCAAGGTTTCCGCCGTGCCCTTCCACATGTGGACGCCCGACGTCTACGAAGGCGCGCCGACTCCGGTCACCGCCTTCTTCGCCGCCGCGCCCAAGCTCGCCGCGATGGGCCTGTTCATGAGTGTGCTGGCCGGCCCGTTCGGCGGCCTCGTCGAACAGTGGAGCCAGATCGTCATCGTTCTCGCCATCGCGTCGATGGTGCTCGGCGCGTTCGCCGCGATCGCCCAGACCAACATCAAGCGGCTGATGGCCTACAGCTCGATCGGCCATGTCGGCTACGCCCTGGTCGGTCTGGCCGCCGGCACGGAGGATGGCTACAGCGCGGTGCTCATCTACATGGCGATCTACCTGGTGATGACGCTGGGGGCCTTCGCCGCGATCCTGGCCATGCAGCGCAGCGGCCGGATGGTGGAGGAGATCGGCGACCTCACCGGCCTGTCGCGCACCAATCCGATGATGGCGGGCATGATGCTGATCTTCATGTTCTCCATGGCCGGCATCCCGCCGCTCGCCGGTTTCTACGCCAAGCTCTACGTCTTCCTGGCGGCGGTCGAGGCCGGCCTCTATTTCCTCGCGGTTATCGGCATGGTGACCAGCGTGGTCGGCGCCTACTATTACATCCGCATCGTCAAGGTGATGTATTTCGACGAGCCGGAGGACGCGCTGGATCCGCGCCCCGGCCGCGACCTCGGCGCCATCCAGTTCGTCGCCGGCATGGCGACGCTGCTGTTTTTCCTGTTCCCCAGCCTTCTGGTCGGCGCAGCCGATACAGCGGTGTTCAGCCTGACCGGCGGCTAGGCGTGTGAAACCGCTGACCCAGGAAACCCCGCGCCCCGAGGGCGGTCCCTGCCAGACCGCGGCCCTGCCTCCCGGCTTTCGTCTGCATCGTTTCGGCTCCGTCGCCAGCACGAACGACGAAGCCCGGCAACTGGCGCAGCAGGGCGCGCCGGACCGCACCGCAATCCTCGCCGAGAGGCAAACAGCCGGCCGCGGGCGGTACAGCAGGCAATGGGAATCGCCGCGCGGCAACCTTTACGCCTCTTTCGTGTTCCGGCCGCCATTGTCGCCCCGGCACGCCGCGCAGATCGGCTATGTCGCCGCCGTGGCGGTTTACGATGCGGTCGCCGCTTTGACCGGCAGGTCGGCGGCAATAACCTGCAAATGGCCCAACGACGTTCTGGTCGATGGGGCGAAAATCGCCGGAATCCTGCCCGAATCCTCCATCGGCGCCGATGGCGCGCTCGAATGGATCGTCCTTGGCATCGGGATCAATATCGTCAGTGCGCCGGCAGATGCGGTGCGGCCCGCGACGAGCCTTTCGGCGCAGGGCGGCGCGGCGCCCGATACCGGGACGGTGCTGGCTGTCCTCAGCCGGGCGCTCGACGGGTGGATGGTGCAGTGGCTGGACGACGGATTCGGCAGCGTGCGCCGGGCGTGGCTCGACCGGGCCGGGCCGCTAGGCGGCGCGATTCGCGTTGTCCTGCCGGACCGCAGCATCAAGGGCAGCTTCGGCGGCCTCGATCCGGACGGCGCCCTCATCCTCGACACCGAGAGCGGCCCGGAGAAGGTTCACAGCGGTGAAGTCTTCGCCGCCGGGGGGCGCTGATGCTGCTCGCCATCGATTCCGGCAACACGAACATCGTGTTCGGCGTCCATGACGGTGCGGAATGGCGCGCCATCTGGCGCAGCGCCACCAAGGGCGACCGGACGGCCGATGAACTCGCCGTCTGGATGATGCAGCTGTTCGACATGAAGGGGCTCGCGCGCCGCGCGGTCGACGCCGCGGTGATCGCGAATGTCGTGCCGAGCAACGATTTCAACCTTCGCTCCCTGTGCCGGGACCATTTCGGTGTCGAACCGCTGGTGGTCGGCGACGCGGGCGTCGCGCTGGGAATCGAGCTGCTGATCGACGCGCCGGAAGAGGTCGGCGCCGACCGGATCGCCAACGCTATCGGCGCCTTCGCCGGGCATGGCGGGCCGCTGATCGTGATTGATTTCGGCACGGCGACGACCCTGGATGTGGTCGATGAGGCCGGGAACTACTGCGGCGGGGCCATCGCGCCATCGGCCGCCCATTCCGTCGATGCGCTGCACCGGGCTGCCGAACAACTGCCGCGGATCGACGTGCGCCGCCCGCCTGCCGTCATCGGGACGGCGACGGTGCCGGCGATGCAATCCGGGGTTTACTGGGGTTATGTCGGCCTGATCGAAGGGCTGGTCCGCCGCATCCAGGAAGAACGCGGCGCGCCGATGAAGGTGGTGGCGACCGGCGGCCTGGCCGAGACTTTCTGCGAAGCAACCGACGCCATCGACGTCCAGGACCGCGACGTCACCCTGCGCGGCCTCCTGGAAGTTCACGCCCGCAACCGCGCATGAGTGGAGACGCGCTCCACTTCCTGCCACTCGGCGGCGCCGGCGAGATTGGCATGAACCTCAACCTGTTCGGCTATCGCGGCCGCTGGCTGATGGTCGATCTTGGCGTTACCTTCGGCGATCCCACAATTCCCGGCATCGACGTGATAACGCCGGATCCGGAATTCATCGTAGAACGCAAGGATCGTCTGGCGGGCCTGGTGCTGACCCATGCCCACGAGGATCATATCGGCGCCGTGCCTCATCTGTGGCCGCGGCTGAAATGCCCGATCTATGCGACCGGCTTTACCGCCTCCGTGCTCAGGCGCAAGCTGGCCGAGGCCGATCTGGAGGACGAAGCCCGGATAACACCGATTGAGGCCGGCGCGCCGTTCGATGTCGGGCCCTTTAACGTCGAGCTCGTGAGGCTGACCCACTCGATCCCCGAGCCGAACGCGCTCCTGATCCGAACGCCGCTGGGCGCCGTCTTCCACACCGGCGACTGGAAGCTGGATCCGGAACCGCTGATCGGCGCGCCAGTCGACGAGGCGGCCCTGCGCGGCATCGGCGATGCCGGGGTGCTGGCCCTGATCGGCGATTCGACCAACGTCTTCGAGGACGGCAGGTCCGGGTCGGAGTCCGATGTGCGGAAGAGCCTGATCGACCTGGTCGGCAGGTTCGAACGGCGGGTCGCGATCGCCGCCTTCGCCTCGAATGTCGCGCGGCTTGAGACCATTGCCGCGGTTGCCAAGGCGACCGGACGGCATGCGGCGCTGTGCGGCCGGTCGCTTTGGCGCATGAACGATGCTGCCCGCGAAAACGGCTACCTTCGGGACTGGCCGCGCTTTCTCGGCGAGGAAGACGCGGCGAAGCTGCCACGCCACAAGGTCTTGATCGCCTGCACCGGCAGCCAGGGCGAGCCGCGCGCCGCGCTTGCCCGCATCGCCGCCGGCAGCCACCCCAAGATCGGCTTCGACGAGGGCGACGCAGTGGTCTTTTCCTCGCGCAAGATTCCCGGCAACGAGCGGGCCATCGCGCGTTTGCAGGATATGCTGGTGCACCGGGGCGTCGAGGTCGTTACCGAATCGGAGCATTTCGTCCATGTCAGCGGCCATCCGGCCCGCGACGAGTTGGTCGACATGTATCAGTGGATCCGGCCGCAGATCGCCGTGCCGGTCCATGGCGAGCGCCGCCATCTGCACGAACACCGCCGGCTGGCCCGCCGGTGCCAGACACCCCAGGCGATTGTCGCAACCAACGGCGAGATGGTCCGCCTGGCGCCCGGCCCGGCGGCCATTGTCGAAAAGGTGCACAGCGGCCGGCTCGCGGTCGAAGGCGAGAATCTGCTCCCGGTCGACGGCCCGGTGATCCGGGAACGCCGCCGCCTGATGGAAAACGGCGCCGCCGTCGCGACTGTCGTGGTCGACGCGAAGGGCGAACTGCTGGAAGACGCCGTCGTCACGCTGGCCGGCCTGGGCGGCGAGGACGAAGGGCGGGACGATGCCCTCTACGACGCGCTGATCGATTCTGTCGACGAGGCGGTGGACGACCTGTCGCCGGCCGGGCGGCGCGACGATGAAAAGCTTGAACAGGCCGTCCGGGCCGCGATACGCCGGGTGATCCGCAGCGAAACCGGCAAGCGGCCGGCGACCGATGTCCATGTCGTTCGCCTGACGCCGGCCTTGATTGCCCGGGCGCTAGAATAAGGGCAGAAGCATGATCGGCCGCCTCAACCATGTCGCCATCGTCGTCCCCGACCTGGCCGCCGCCGCGGCGACCTACCGGGATACGCTGGGCGCCGCCGTGTCGGAACCGGAGGATCAGCCGGCCCACGGCGTCACGACCGTGTTCGTCGAACTGGACAACACCAAGATCGAACTGCTGCACCCGTTCGGCGAGGCCTCGCCGGTCGCGAAGTTCCTCGAGAAAAACCCGTCCGGCGGGATGCACCATGTCTGCTACGAGGTCGACGACATCCTGGCGGCGCGCGACCGGCTGCTGGCGGAAGGGGCGCGGGTGCTGGGCGACGGCGAGCCCCGGATCGGCGCCCACGACAAGCCGGTGCTGTTCCTGCACCCGAAGGATTTCTGCGGCACGCTCGTTGAACTGGAGCAGGTTTGAAATCCGCGGCCGCCGCCGCCCATGAGCATCGTCGAAACCGTTGTCGTCTTCGCCATCGTCTGGTGGCTGTTCTTCTTCATGCTGCTGCCCTGGGGCGTGGAGCGCAACGACGCCCCGGAGAAAGGCCACGACGCCGGCGCCCCGGTCCGGCCCATGCTGTGGCGCAAGGCGCTGGCGACCTCAGTGCTTGCGGCAGCCGCGACCGCCGTCATCCGCTGGGTCGTGGAAAGCTATCTGGGGAATTTCTGAGCGTGGCCCGTCGTTGCCTCGCCCCATTGGAGACCTTAGAGTCCGGACCCTTGCGGCACGAACAGATATGCTTCAGCGGACCGTTCGGTTCGCAATCCGTTATCCAGCCGATATAGAGCCGCCATGCGCCTCACCCGCTATTTCCTGCCGACGCTGAAGGAAACGCCCGCCGAGGCGCAGATCGTCTCGCACCGCTACATGCTGCGGGCCGGCATGGTGCGCCAGGCCAGCGCCGGCATCTATTCATGGCTGCCGCTCGGCTACCGGGTGCTCAAGAAGATCGAGCAGATCGTGCGCGAAGAGCAGGACCGGGCCGGCGCCGTCGAGATGCTCATGCCGACCATCCAGTCGGCCGACCTGTGGCGCGTCTCCGGCCGCTACGACGATTACGGCAAGGAGATGCTGCGCATCCGGGACCGCCACGGGCGCGACATGCTCTACGGACCGACCAACGAAGAGCTGATCACCGAGATATTCCGTTCGTCGGTCCGCAGCTACCGCGACCTGCCGAAGAATCTCTACCATATCCAGTGGAAGTTCCGCGACGAGGTCCGGCCGCGCTTCGGCATCATGCGCGGCCGGGAATTCTACATGAAGGACGCCTATTCCTTCACGCTCGATTACCCCTCGGCGGTCCACGCCTACAACCAGATGTTCGTCTCCTACCTGCGCACCTTCGCGCGGATGGGGCTCCAGGCGATCCCGATGCAGGCCGAGACCGGGCCGATCGGCGGCGACCTGAGCCACGAATTCATCATTCTGGCCGAGACCGGCGAAAGCGCCGTCTATTGCCACAAGGACATGCTCGCCTTCGACATCTTCACCGAAGACGTCGACTACGACAGCGACCTGCAGCCGATTGTCGATCACTGGACCGGCCTCTACGCGGCGGCCGACGAGAAGCACGATCCCGAAGCGTGCCCGGTGCCGCCCGGCGATCTGGTCGAAGCGCGCGGCATCGAGGTCGGCCATATCTTCTATTTCGGCGCCAAATATTCCGAGCCGATGGGGGCGGTGGCGACCGGACCGGACGGCAAGGAAGTGCCGGTCGAAATGGGCTCCTACGGCATCGGCGTGTCGCGGCTGGTGGGCGCCATCATCGAGGCGAGCCACGATGCCGACGGCATAATCTGGCCGGAGTCGGTCGCGCCCTTCCGGGTCGGACTCATCAACCTGCGCGCCTCGGACGCGGCCTGCGTTTCGGTCTGCGACGGCCTGTACGGGCAGCTGGCCGCGGCCGGCGTCGAATGCCTGTACGACGACAGCGAGGACAGCGCCGGGGCCAAGTTCGCGCGGATGGACCTGATCGGCCTGCCCTGGCAGATCGTGGTCGGGCCGCGCGGCGTGAAAGCCGGGACGGTGGAATTGAAGAACCGCAAGACCGGTGCGAGGGAGGAACTGACGCCCGAGTCGGCGCTCGCCCGGCTTTCGGCCTGAGGCCGCGCGCATGGCAGGGGGCGAAGGGCGTTTCCCGGTGTTTTCGCCGGCCGAGCGCATGCTGGCCTTCCGCTATCTGCGGCCGCGGCGCAGCGAAGGGTTCATCTCCCTCATCGCCGCCTTTGCCTTCCTCGGCATAACCATCGGCGTGGCGACGTTGATCGTCGTCATGTCGGTGATGAACGGCTTCCGCGCCGAGTTGCTGTCGCGCGTGCTCGGATTCAACAGCCATGTCGTCGTCTATGGCGACGGCCGGCCGATCCGCGGCTACGACCGGCTGGTCGGCAAGATCCGCAAGATCGAGGGCGTCTTGAGCGCGGCGGCGGTCGTCGACGGCCAGGTCATGGCGTCGGCCGGCGCGCGCAACACCGGCGCCTTCGTCCGCGGCATCGCGCCGGAGGACCTGAAACGCCATCGCCTGCTGAGCGGAAGCCTGAGCCCCGGCGCCTTCGGGCGTTTCGGAGACGGCACCCTGATCCTCGGCCAGCGCATGGCCGCCCATCTGGGCGCAGGGACCGGCAGCCGCGTCCGCCTGCTCTCGCCGAAGTGCGAACCGACGCCGGTCGGCTGCGTGCCCGGCATCGCTTCTTTCGACGTCGCCGGGCGGTTCGATGTCGGCATGTCGGAATACGACCGCGGCTATCTGTTCATGCCGCTCGCCACGGCGCAGGAGTTCTTCAGGATCGACCGGGGCGTCACCAATATCGAGATCGCGGTCGACGACCCGGACCGGGCCGAGGCGGTGGCGGGCTTGATACGGGACTTGCGCATCCCGGGCACGTTCGTGCGCAGCTGGCAGGAGATCCACTCGACCTTTTTCGGCGCCTTGAAGGTCGAGCGGAACGTCATGTTCCTGATCCTCACCCTGATCATCCTCGTGGCCGCGTTCAACATCGTCTCGAGCATGATCATGCTGGTGAAGCAGAAGGGCCAAGCCATCGCGATCCTGTGCACCATGGGCGCGACGCGCGGCAACATCATGCGTCTGTTCTTCATGACCGGCGCGACCATCGGCGTGGCCGGCACCTTTTTCGGCGTGCTGCTCGGGCTCGGCCTGGCCTACAATATCGACCGTTTCAAACGCTGGATCGAAGACCTGCTCGGCACCGAACTGTTTCCGGCGACGGTCTATTTCCTGTCGAACCTGCCGTCGAAGGTCGAATTGCCGGAAGTCGTCCAGATCGTGGCGATGGCGCTGGCGCTGACCTTCCTCGCGACGATCTACCCGGCGTGGCGGGCCTCGCGGCTCGACCCGGTGGAAGCCCTGCGCAATGAATGAGCCCCCGGCCGCGCCCGGCGACGCGCCGCTGCTGGCGCTCCGGGGCGTGAGCAAGACCTTCCGGCAGGCCGGACGCGAGATCGAAGTTCTGCGCAGCGTGGATCTGGAAATCCGGCCGGGCGAGATGGTCGCGCTGGTCGGCCCGTCCGGCGCCGGCAAGTCCACCCTGCTGCATATCGCCGGCCTGCTCGAGCGTCCGGACGGCGGCCGGGTCGCTCTTGGCGGGCAGGAGTGCGGCGGCCTGTCCGGCCAGCAACGGGCGCTGCTGCGCGGCCGGTCGCTGGGCTTCGTCTACCAGTACCACCATCTGTTGCCGGAATTCAGCGCGCAGGAAAATGCGATGCTGCCGCAGATGCTGGCCGGCGCCGGCAGGGCGGCGGCGCGGGCGCGGGCGGCGGAGCTGCTGGAGGCGCTGGGGCTGAAGGACCGGCTCGGCCACCGGCCGGCGCAACTGAGCGGCGGCGAGCAGCAGCGCGTTGCGATCGCCCGGGCTCTCGCCAACCGTCCGTCGGTGCTGCTCGCCGACGAGCCGACCGGCAACCTCGACCGGGCGACAGCCGAGCGGGTGTTCCGGCAGTTCGAGCAGCTGGTGCGCGGCAGTGGCATCGGCGCCCTGGTCGCCACCCACAATCCGGCGCTCGCCGGGCGGATGGACCGGGTGCTCGAAATCGCCGACGGCCGGCTGAAGGAGCGCCCCCGGGAATAAAGGCGGGTTTTCCACCGAATAATCCCCCGGAATCTGCTCCGTCCGCGTGTCGAAGCGGCGCGCGGCCGCCGGATTGCGTGTAGGCTTGCGCCGAGAAAAGACATGCCCCTCTCAAGCGCCGCGCCGGACTGCCCATGACCCACGCCGATTTCGTCCATCTCAGGGTTCATTCCGCCTATTCGCTGTCCGAAGGGGCGCTCAAGATCCCCGATATCGCGGCGCTCTGCAAAGCGAACCGGATGCCGGCGGTGGCGATCGCCGATACCAACAACCTGTTCGGCGCCCTGGAATTTTCCCAGACCTGCGCCAAGGCCGGAGTCCAGCCGATTATCGGCTGCCAGCTCTCGGTCACTTTTGAAACGCCGGAACCCGGCCGGCCCCAGCGCGCCAGCTTCGACCGGCTCGTCCTGCTGGCCCAGAACGAAACCGGCTACCGGAACTTGCTCAAACTGACCTCCCAGGCGTTCCTGGCCGTGGACGCCGGGGCCTCGCCCCATGTGCCGGGCGAGGCGATATCCGCCCATGGCGACGGCCTGATCGCGCTGACCGGCGGCGTGCAGGGTCCGCTTGGGCGCTATCTGGCGGCCGGTCAGGGCGATGCGGCGGAGGCAGCCTGCGACCGGCTCAAGTCCATCTTCGGCGACCGGCTCTATATCGAGATCGCCCGCCAGGGCGTGCGCGAGGAGACGGCGATCGAGCCCGGACTGCTGGCGCTGGCCGACGCGCTGGACCTGCCGCTGGTTGCGACCAACGAGGCGTTTTTCGCCGAAGAAGGCATGTTCGCGGCGCACGATGCGCTGCTGTGCATCGCCGGCGGCACCTCGGTCAACGAGCCGGACCGCCGGCGCCTGACCCCGGAGTTCCGCTTCAAGACTGCCCAGGAAATGCGCGCCCAGTTCGCCGACATCCCAGAGGCGCTCGACAATACGCTGGCGATCGCCGAGCGCTGCGCCGTTATGGCCGAGACGAGGGCGCCGATCCTGCCGCATTTCGTTTCCGACGCCGGGCGCTCGGAGACCGACGAGCTGCGCCATCGGGCGGCCGCAGGCCTCGAAAAACGGCTGGCCGGTCACGTTGTGGATGCGGGCGCGTCGGAAGCGGACAGGGAAGCCGCAGCCCGGCCCTATCGCGAGCGGCTCGAAACCGAACTCGGCATCATCGAGAAGATGGGCTACCCCGGCTATTTCCTGATCGTGGCCGATTTTATCCAGTGGGCAAAGGGGGAGGGCATCCCGGTCGGGCCCGGGCGCGGCTCCGGGGCCGGCTCGGTCGTTGCCTGGGCGCTCACGATCACCGATCTCGACCCGTTGCGCTGGGGCCTGCTGTTCGAGCGCTTCCTCAATCCCGAGCGGGTCTCGATGCCGGATTTCGACATCGATTTCTGCCAGGAGCGGCGGGACGAGGTCATTCGCTACGTCCAGCGCAAATACGGCGCCGATCGGGTGGCGCAGATCATCACCTTCGGCAAGCTTCAGGCCCGTGCGGTGCTGCGCGACGTCGGCCGCGTGCTGGACATGCCCTACGGCCAGGTCGACCGGCTGAGCAAGCTGGTGCCGAACAATCCCGCCAACCCGGTGACGCTCGAGGAAGCGATCGAGATCGAGCCGCAGCTCCAGGAACAGCGGCGCCAGGACGAGAACGTCGCCCGGCTGATCGATATCGCCCTGCAGCTCGAAGGCCTGTACCGCCACGCCTCGACCCACGCCGCCGGCGTCGTGATCGGCGACCGTCCGCTCGAAGAGCTGATTCCGCTCTACCGCGATCCGCGCTCGGACATGCCGGTCAGCCAGTTCAACATGAAGGATGTCGAGAAGGCCGGCCTGGTCAAATTCGATTTTCTCGGGCTCAAGACCCTTTCGGTCCTGCAAACGGCGGTCGACCTCCTCAAGGCCCGGGGGATCGAGGTCGACCTGGAGCGCCTGCCGCTCGACGACGCGGCGACCTACGCGATGATCTCGCGCGCCGACACCACGGGCGTGTTCCAGCTGGAAAGCAGCGGGATGCGCGACGTGCTGCGCCGGCTCAAGCCCGACCGTTTCGAGGACATCATCGCCGTCGTCGCCCTCTACCGGCCCGGGCCAATGGAGAATATCCCCGCCTACATCAACCGGAAGCACGGCATCGAGGCCGTGGCCTACGACCATCCGAAGCTGGAGCCCGTCCTGAAGGAAACCTTCGGCATCCCGATCTATCAGGAACAGGTCCAGCAGATGGCCCGGGACCTTGCCGGCTACACGCTGGGTTCCGCCGACCTGCTGCGCCGCGCCATGGGCAAGAAGATCAAGGCCGAGATGGACGCCCAGGGCGGCAACTTCGTGCGCGGCTGCGCGGAGCACAGCGAAATCGAGGAACGCCTCGCCCGGCAGATTTTCGACACCATGGCGGCCTTCGCGGGCTATGGATTCAACAAGTCCCACGCCGCCGCGTATGCGCTGGTCGCCTACCAGACCGCCTGGTTCAAGGCCAACCATCCGGTCGAGTTCTATGCCGCCTCCATGTCGTTCGACATGGGTAATGCCGACAGGATCGCGAGTTTCCGGCGCGAGCTGCAGCAGGAAGGCATCGACCTGCTGCCGCCGGACGTGAACCGCTCCGGTGTCGCCTTCACGGTCGAGGAGGGCGCCGTGCGCTACGCTCTGGCGGCGCTCAAGAATGTCGGCGCGGCGGCGATGGAAAGCCTGGTCGGCGAGCGGACGGAGAACGGCCGGTTCCGGGATGTCGGCGATCTGGCGGACCGGCTCGGCAGCGGCGTCGTCAACAAACGCCAGATGGAACATCTGATCAAGGCGGGCGCACTGGATTCGCTGGACCCGAACCGGCGCCAGCTGTTCGAGGGGGTCGACGCGATAACCCGGCTGGCCGCGCGCGCCGCGGACGACCGGTCGAGCAACCAGGTCAGCCTGTTCGGCGACGACCCGGCCGCCGCCGGCGCCGCCCTGCGCCTGCCCGATGTGCCGGACTGGCCGCTGACCGACCGGTTGCGCCACGAGTTCGAAGCGGTCGGCGTCTATCTGTCGGCGCACCCGCTGGACAGCTATGCCAAGAGCCTGGAGAAGCTGGGCGCCATGCCCTATGCGCAGCTGATCGAAATGGCTCAGGCCGGAGACCCGCCCGCCGTAGCGAAACTGGCCGGGACTGTGATCGGCCGCAAGGAGCGGCGCAATGCCAAGGGCAACAAGTTCGCTTTCGTCCAACTCAGCGATTCCAGCGGCATCTACGAAGTCACGGTGTTCTCGGAAGCCCTGGCGCAGAGCCGCGATCTGCTGGACGATGCCGCCGAGACCAATGCACCGGTGCTGGTCAACGCCGATGTCCGGATCGAGGACGGCGATTCGATCCGACTGCTGGTCCGCTCCTTCGCAACCCTGGATTCGGCGGCGGCCCGCTCGACCCGCGGATTCCGGATTTTCCTCGGCGGCGACGAGGCGATCGGCCCGCTGCACGGTCTGCTGGCCCGGGAGCAGGGCGGGCACGGCACCGTCGACCTGGTGGTCCCCTGGGGCGAACGGGAAGCCGAGGTCCGGCTCAAGACGACGATTCCGACCGCCCCGGCGGTTCATCAGGCGATCAAGTCGATCCCGGGAATCGTCCACGTCGAGGAGGTCTGAGCGGGGCGGCCGGCAGGCCGGGGGGATGTTCAAACCATCCCCTGCAGAGCCGGGCCAGCCCGAAGGGTCTTCAACACGCACCGGACAGGAAGGCCGCGATGTGCCGGTCGTGCCAGGTCTCGAGGCTACCCTGCCCGTGGAAGCCGACATGGCCGCCGCTGCTGTGCAGGCACGGGATCAGGGCGGGAGCGTCCGCCCAGGGAAACCGGTCGTAGGGTTCCGGCGCAATCCAGGGATCGTCCCGGGCCTGGACGACCAGGGTCGGCACGCGAACCGCCGGCATGAAGCGCCTCGCCGAACATTCGGCATAGTAGCGCTCCACCGTGCCGAAGCCGTAGCGCGGCGCGATATAGCCGGCATCGTAGTCCCGGATAGTCTTTGCCCGACGCACCGGCTCGCGCCACCGTTCGGGCAGGCCATCGCGCGCCCGAAACGCATCCTTCTTCATGCGGTTGAGCAGATAGCGCTTGTAGACCCAGTTGCGGCCGCGATGGAACCGGCCGCAGGCGCCGTCCAGATCGATCGGTACGGAGACCGCAGCCGCCGCGCGCAGCGGTGCGGCGCGGCCTTCTTCGCCGAGAAACTTGAGCAGCATGCCGCCGCCCAGCGAATAGCCGACCGCCGCAACTCCGTTCCGGGCGTGCCGGTCCGGCAGCTGCGCCAGCACCGCCCGGAAATCTTCCGTCCGGCCGGCGTGATACTGCTCGCGGCACAGGGCGGTCGTCGGGCCCGCGCCGCGCAGGTTGAGCCGCAGCGCCGGAAAGCCGGCCCGGAGCAGCGCCCGCGCGCTCGCCCGGACATGGATGCTGTCCTCGCAGCCGGTCAGGCCGTGAATCAGGATGACGAGCGGCCTCGCCGCCGCGCCGGACGGGAAGGCGACCCGGCCGGTCAGCACGTCGCCGGAACCGTCCGGCATCCCGAAGCGCAGGGTTTCCTCCGGCCAGGGCGACAGGTCTATGCGCTGCCGGACCAGGACATTGCGCAGGGTCTGAAGGTCGCCGCCCCACCAGGGCGCGCGCGGCCGGAAATTCGCAATTGCGTGTGCGGCGGTTGCGGGGCCGTCCATGCCGCTTATATGGCACGGCTCTCGCCCGAGTCGACCGGTGGAGTCGACTGCCCGAGTAGACCATTGGAGTCGACCGGCGCAGTTTGAGCGATTGCCGAATGCCGTGGCAGCCGCCGCCGCTTCGCGTTAAGGGAGGCCCATGACCGGACCCCAGTACGAAGCCACCCAGGCCGAGGCCGCCCAGGATGAAACCGCAGGCCCGCTCGCCGGCATTTCCGTCATCGACCTGACGCGCGCGCTCGCCGGCCCGTATGGCACGATGCTCCTCGGCGAACTGGGCGCGCGGATCGTCAAGGTCGAACCGCCAGGCGGCGACCCTGCGCGCGAGATCGGGCCGCACGTCGCCGACCAGAGCGCCTATTTCATGTCGCTGAACCGGGGCAAGGAATCGATCGTCCTCGACCTCAAGGATGCCGCCGACCGCAAAATCTTCGAGGCAATGGTCCGGCGCGCCGACGTGCTCTACGAGAACTTTCGCGCCGGTACGATGGAGAGGCTCGGCTACGGCTGGGACGTCCTGAAACGCCTCAACCCGCGCCTCGTCTACGCCGCGACCAGCGGCTTCGGCCAGACCGGCCCCTACCGCCACCGCCCGGCCTACGACATGGTCGTGCAGGCCATGGGCGGGATCGTAAGCATCACCGGCCAGCCCGGCGGCCCGCCGACCCGGGTCGGCGCTTCGATCGGCGATATCGCGGCCGGCCTCTTTACCGCGCTCGGCGTCGTCTCGGCTCTGCAGCATCGGACGCGCACCGGCGAAGGGATGGCGGTTGACGTCGCCATGCTCGACAGCCAGGTCGCCCTGCTGGAGAACGCGGTCGCCCGCTACGGCGCCACCGGGGTCGCACCGGGCCCGCTCGGCGCCCGGCATCCCTCGGTCGCCCCGTTCGACGCCTTCAGAACCGCCGACGGCCACATCGTCGTCGCCGCCGGTCACGGGGCCATGTTCGAGCGCTTCGCCGAAGCGGTCGGACAGCCGCACTGGCCGGAGGACGCGCGCTTTGCGACCCTGGCCGACCGGCTGGCCAATGTCGATGCGTTAAAGGCCGAGATCGAAGCGGTGCTGGACACGGGGACGACCGATCACTGGCATGAGCTGTTGGAAGCGGCGGGAATTCCCTGCGGACCGATCAACGCCGTGCCGGACCTGTTCGAAAATGCGCATATTGCCGAACGGAATATGATTGTTTCGATTGACGATCCGGATGCCGGCACGATGCGGCTCGCCGGCCTGCCGATCAAGATGTCGGCCTATGCCGACCCCACGAACCGCCCGCCGATGCCGCGGCTGAACGAGCATGGCGACCGGCTGCGGGCCGAATTCGGCGAGGCTTCCGAATGATCCGAGCCCTTCTCCGCTGGACCTTGAGGATCGCGCTGACGCTCGTCGTTATGCTGGCGATCGCCGGCGTCGTCATGTTCTTCTGGTTCCGGACATCGCTGCCGCGGATCGACGGTTCGGTGGCCGTCGCCGGCCTGGAGAAGCCGGTCACCGTCGTGCGCGACAATCGCGGCATCCCGCACATCTACGCCGATTCGCAACTCGATGCCTGGTTCGCCCTCGGCTATGTCCACGCCCAGGACCGGCTGTTCCAGATGGAGATGCAGCGGCGCGCCGGCCAGGGACGGCTGGCGGAAATCATTGGATCGCCCGGATTGAAGGCCGACCGGATGTTCCGGGGCCTCGGCCTGTACCGGCGCGCGCAGGACAGCGTGAAACATCTGACGCCGGAGCAGCTCAAGGTACTGGAGGCCTACGCCGCCGGGGTGAACCAGTGGCTCAAGACCCGCAAGGGCACGCTGCCGCCCGAATTCAACCTGACCGGCATGGATTTCGAGCCCTGGAAGCCGGCCGACACGATCGTCTGGGGCAAGCTGATGGCGATCCGGCTGTCGACCGACTGGCGCGGCGAACTATTGCGCACCCAGATCGTCCAGCAGGCCGGCAGGGATGCGATCCCGGTCCTCTTTCCCCCCTATCCGGGCGACGCCCCCGTGACGGTCGAGTCCTACAGGGAGGGCTTGCTGAAAGGGCTGGACGCGGAGGCCCTTCTCGCCGCACTGCCGCGCCAGTTGGAGGGCGGGGGTGCATCCAACGCGTGGGCGCTCGCCCCCGGCCGGACGACCACGGGCGCGGCGATTTTGGCGAGCGATCCGCATCTCGGCATGAACGCGCCGGTGCTCTGGTATCTCGCCCGTATCAGCGCGCCGGGCCTGAGCCTGAGCGGCGCCACCGTGCCGGGCGGGCCGCTGCTGATCCTGGGCAATAACGGACACATCGCCTGGGGGGTTACGACCACCTACATCGATACCGACGACGTTATCCTGGAGAAACTCGATCCGGCCGATCCCACCCGCTACCTGGCCGACGGCAAATCGGTCCCCTTCGAGGTCCGCACGGAGACCGTCAAGGTCCGCTTCGGCGAGGATGTGACGCTCACGATCCGCGAATCGCGCAACGGGCCGGCGATCGATTTCAACGAGGAAGTGAAGGAATTCGGCGAGAAGAACGGGCGCGTCGCCGTGTTGCGCGCGCCCTGGCTGAGCCGGGCCGACACCAGCGCGGCCGCGTTCGCCGAACTCAACAAGGCGACGAACTGGAACGAGTTCAGGAACGCCCTGCGCCTGTTCATCGGGCCGGTGCAGAATTTCATCTACGCCGACAAGGCCGGCAACATCGGCTATCTGGTGCCCGGTGTCATCCCGGTCCGGAAGCGCCCGGACGCCGGCTACCTGCCCCAGGACGGCGCCAGCCCGGACAGCGCCCTGACCGGCAACATTCCCTACGATGCACTGCCGCAGAGCCTCAACCCGCCCGGCGGCGTATTGATCAACGCCAACAACCGGATCGCCGGCAGCGACTATCCCTATTTCCTGTCGAAGAGCTGGGGAGACCACTACCGCGCCACGCGGATCGGGCAACTCCTGGCGGCGAAGCAGCGTTTTACGCCGGACGAGATCGCCCGGATGCAGGGCGACCACGTCTCGCTCGCCGCCCGCGCCACCTTGCGGCTCATGCTGCGCGTCGAGCCGGCCGACGACCGGCAGCGGCGCGTCCTTGGGATGCTCAGGGCCTGGGACGGCGCCATGGCGCTCGCCCGGCCGGAGCCGCTGATCTACACGGTCTGGTTCCGGGAACTGAACCGGCAGCTCTATGCCGACGAATTGGGCGAAGTGGCAAAACGCTACGTCTCCAACCGGCCGGACGTGGTGATCAACATTCTGACCAACCACCGTAGCTGGTGCGACGATACCGGGACCGACGCGAAAGAGGATTGCCCGACAATTTTGCGCCGGAGCCTGGCCGTAGCGCTGGACTTCCTGTCCGACAAGTTTGGCGGCGATCCGGTGCTCTGGCGCTGGGGCGATCTGCACTACGCCGAGATGCGCCACCAGGCCTTCGGGCCAATTCCGTTACTCAACCGGCTGACCAACATCAAAATTGCCGCCAACGGCTCCCGCTTCACGGTGAACAAGGCGGCGATGAATTTTCGATCGGACACGCCCTTCGCTGCGCGTCAGGGCCCGGGCTTTCGCGGCGTTTACGATTTCTCCGACCTGAAGAAATCGCGCTTTACCATCAGCAGCGGCCAGTCCGGCAATCCCTATTCCTTCTACTACGACAATCTGGTGAAGGACTGGCGCGACGTGCGCCACTGGCGGCTCGCGCCGGACGAGGCGACTGCGCGGCGGGGCGCCACCGGCGTGCTGACCCTGTCGCCGTCGCCTTCCGGCTCACCGGGGTCCGAACAATGACCGTCACAGCACAGGATATCCGCAAGGCGGCGGCGCTGCTCAAGGGCCAGGTGGTGCGCACGCCAACGCTGCACTCGCGCACCCTGTCCGATATCGCCGGCTGCGAGATCTGGCTGAAATTCGAGAACCTGCAATACACCGCGTCATTCAAGGATCGCGGTTCCTATGTGAAGCTGGTTTCGCTCGACGACGCCGAGCGCCGGGCCGGCGTGATCGCGGCCTCGGCCGGCAACCACGCCCAGGGCGTCGCCTACCACGCCCGGCGCCTTGGCATTCCGGCGACCATCGTGATGCCGGCGCAAACCCCGTTCAACAAGGTCCGCCAGACCGAGCATTTCGGCGCCCGGATCGTCCTGCACGGCGCCGGCCTGGCCGAGAGTTACGACCACGCGGTCGGGATTGCGGAACGCGAGGGCCTGACCATCGTCCATCCCTACGACGATCCGGCGATCGTTGCGGGGCAGGGCACTGCCGCCCTCGAAATGCTGGAGGACGCGCCGGATCTGGATGTCCTGGTCGTGCCGATCGGCGGCGGCGGCCTGATCGGCGGCATGGCGTTGATGGCGAACGACATGAAGCCCGGCATCGAGATTTTCGGCGCCGAGGCGGCGCTCTACCCGGCGATGAAACAGGCGCTGGCCGGCGAGGAAATCCGGACCGGCGGCACCACGATAGCCGAGGGCATCGCCGTCAAGCGCCCCGGCGTCATCACCCGGGAAATTGTCCGGCAGCATGTATCGGACATCCTGCTGGTCGACGAATCGGCGCTCGAGAATGCGGTCTTGATGCTATTGGAGATTGAGAAATCGGTGGTCGAGGGTGCGGGCGCTGCCGCCCTGGCCGCGGTCCTGCAGGAGCGCGCGCGCTTTTCCGGCCGCAATGTCGGCGTTGTCGTCTCCGGCGGCAATATCGATTCGCGCGTGCTCTCAGCCATCCTGATGCGCGGCCTGGTGCGCGAGGGCCGGCTGGTCCGGCTGCGCATCGACATCCAGGACCAGCCCGGCGTGCTGGGCGCGGTCGCCCGCCTGATCGGCGACGCCGGCGGCAATATCGTCGAGGTCTATCACCAGCGGCTGTTCCACAACGTGCCGCTGAAACAGGCCGAGCTCGATGTCGTGCTCGAGACCCGCGACGCCGATCACGTCGACGCCATCCTGAAAGCCCTGAGCGGCGCCGGCCATTCGGCCACCATGATCAGCAGCAGCACCGGCGCGAAGGTCGATTGACCCGCGATGGCTGCACCGGCCGGCAGCATCGGCCGGCAGCATCGGCCGGCAGCATCGGCGGTTGGCTCAGCCGGCCGGCGGCGGCCTGAAGCCGCGGGCAATCAGGTAGGTTTCCGCCGAGTCCGGGCGGCTCGCCGGCGGCTTGATATGCCGGACGGATTCGAAGCACTCCCGGACGCGCTTGAGCAGGTCGCCGTCGGCGCCGCCGCGGAAAACCTTGGAAACGAAGGCGCCGCCGGGTTTCAGCACCCGCCCGGCGAAGTCCAGCGCGTCTTCGGCCAGCGCCACGATCCGCAGATGGTCGGTCGCCTTGTGGCCGGTCGTGGCGGGCGACAGGTCGCTCAGCACAAGGTCGACCGCTTCCTCGCCGACCGCCCGTTCGAGCGATCCGACCGTCTCGGGATCGAGAAAATCGCCCAGCAGAATCTGCGCGCCGGGAATCGGATCGATCTCGAGACGGTCGAGCGCGATGACCCGGCCGCCGGTCTCCGCCGCCCGGGTTCGCTCCAGCGTCACCTGGGTCCAGCCGCCGGGCGCGGCGCCCAGATCGACCACGGTCTGCCCCGGCCGGAACAGCCTTAGCCGGTCGTCTATCTCGATCAGCTTGAAGGCCGCGCGGGACCGGTATCCCAGCCGCCGGGCCTCGGCGACGTAGGGATCGTTCAACTGCCGATCCAGCCAGCGGGTCGAGGAAGAGGGGCGGCGGCGCGCCGTCTTCACCCGCACCTTCTTCTCGCGGCGGCCTCCGCTGCGTGCGGATTTCCGAGGCATCAGGGAATATAGCTGTGCTGCCCCGGCCGACCGAAGAGAGAGCCGGGGACCAGAGCCGACCCGAAAGTCATGTGCCTGTGGCTCTGGTCCCCGGATCTCCGCTTCGCTCCGTCCGGGGCGGCACGGAGGAGGAGGGGATTGTACTGTGCGGACATCGACCGATTTCCTCCCCGATCGCCAAGCTTTTGTCACAGCGTAGATTTCGAGTTCGAAACCCGAAAGCCGCCGCAGCTAGCATACCTATTGCCGGAAGCCGGCCTATGCCGCCGGCCGGTTGCGGCGCAGCCAGTTCAGCAGGTCGGTCCGGGTCACCAGTCCCCAATACTGCGTCTCGTCCCGGATCAGCGCAACGAAGCCCTTGTCGAAGGTGGCCTTGACGGCGTCCAGCCCGGCGCCCGGCGGCAGGGTTTCGAGCTTCGCCGTCATGGCCGTCGCGACCAGGTCGCCGAAAGCGCCCCCCATATCGGTGTTGGCGAGTACCCGCTGCAACAGGTCGGATTCGTCGATCAGGCCGATGATGCGCTCGTCCTGCACCACGGGAAGCTGGGAGATATTGAACAGCCGCATCTTGCCGAGCGCGATCGCCAGGGTTGCGTCGGGCGGGACGGTGATGTCCTCATGCTCGTCGTGCCGGCGCGCGATCAGGTCGCGCAGATCGCCATAGGTCTCGCGCTCGACGAAGCCCTGGTCGGCCATCCAGTGGTCGTCGTACATCTTGGAGAGATACTTGTCGCCGCCGTCCGGGATGATGGCGACCACCCGTTTCGGCGCCGTCTGCCTGCGGCACCATTCGACGGCCGCGGAGACGATGGTGCCGGTGGACGATCCGCCCATGATGCCCTCGGCCTTCAGCAGGCCGCGCGCCGCGGTCAGGCTGTCCCGGTCGCTGACGACGATGGCTTCGTCGATCAGCGACATGTCGCCGACCGGCGGCAGTTCGTCCTCGCCGATCCCTTCCACGACCCAGGCGCCGGGCTCGGTCAGTTCGCCGGTCTGGACGTAGGGCGCCAGCAGGGAGCCGGCGGGATCGGCCAGGATCATCTTCAGATCCGGCGCGATCTTGCGGAAATAGCGGCCCAGCCCGGTCATGGTTCCGGCCGTGCCGATGCCGCCGATAATGGCGTCGATGGCGCCGCCCATCTGGCGCCATATCTCCGGGCCGGTCGTGACTTCGTGGACGGCGGGATTGTCCGGGTTGTAGTGCTGGCGGATATAGAGCGCGCCGGGCGTGCGCGCCTCGATGTCCGCAGCCATGGTCTGGTATTGCAGGGGATGGCCGGGCGGCACGTCCGTCCGGGTGACGATCACCTCGGCGCCCAGGGCCCGGCACTGCTGGATCTTTTCCCGGCTCATCTTGTCCGGGATGATCAGGATCATGCGGTAGCCCTTCAGGGCCGCGACCAGGGCGAGGCCGATGCCGGTGTTGCCGGAGGTCGCCTCGACGATGGTGCCGCCCGGCTTCAGGCGCCCGTCGCGCTCGGCCGCTTCGACCATGCCGAGCGCGATCCGGTCCTTGATCGAGCCGCCCGGATTGAACAATTCCATCTTGGCGAACAGGCGGCACGGGCCCGTATCCAGGTTGCGCAGCTCCACCATCGGCGTATTGCCGATCGCGTCGAGCGTCGACGGGCCGTTGCCGGCTCCGGCCTCCGTATCGCGCGGATTGTTCATGCGTTCCCTCCCGGCGCAGACCGTAGCAGCCGGCCGGGCGCGTTGCACGTCCCGCGAACGATCAACTCCAGCGGGCAGCAATGCTCGTGGTGGAAGTCCGCCTCCGGCCAGTCGATCATCTCGACCAGGGCGTCGGCTGCGAGCTGGCCGATCCGGCGCGCCGGGATTCGTACGGTGGTCAGGCCGGGCTCGAAGGCGTCCGAGCCGCGGAAGTCGCCGATCCCGATGATCGAGAGATCGTCCGGCACGCGGACGCCGAGAGAGGCGGCGGCGAACATGGCGCCCTGGGCGATCACGTCGTTGCCGGCGAAAACGGCGGTCGGCCGGCCGCCGTCCTCCAGGTTGCGGGCGATCGTCTCCTTCGACATGCGGATGTCGTAGGGGCAGGCGATGCGCCGTCCGTCCGGCACCGCAAGGCCGGCGCGGCGGGCGGCCTCCAGCGCACCCTTGCGACGGCCGGCGGCGCGGTCGTTGGAGCGCTCCTCGCCGGTCGCGAACAGGATGTCCCGGTGGCCGAGCGCCAGCAGATGCTCGGCCGCCATCCGGCCGGCCAGCTCGTTGTCGAAGCCGATGCATGGCCAGTCCCCGCCGGGGCGGTAGTTCCACAGCATGGCGGCGGGAATGCCCTGCCGCTCGATCTGAACCAGGGTTTCCGGCCGATGCTCCAGTCCGACCAGCGCCAGCGCATCGACCCGCTGCTCCGAGAGCGAATGGACGAGTACGGCTTCGCGCGCCAGATCGTAGCCGTGGGCGGCGATCAGCATGGTCCGGCCGTGGGTCGCCAGGGCGGAAGAGAAGGTCTGGAGCATTTCCGAGAAGATCGCGTTGTCGATCGTCGGGATGACGAGGCCGATGCTGCCGGTGGCGCCGCCGACCATGCTGCGCACGGCCCGGTTGCGGACATAGCCGAGTTCCTCGACCGCGTGGCGGATGCGTTCCCGGGTCCGGTAGCGGACGATATCGGGATCGTTGAAATAGCGCGATACGGTCGCCGGCGAGACCTTCGCCCGGTTGGCGACATCGACGATGCCCGGCAGCCGTCCGCGTTTTCCCTGTCGCGCCATGCCCTGAACGAAGCCTGGAATGAAATCGTTTGCAAAGGAGTTTTCATTTCATAGCCTGTAAGTCTCCACGACTTCAAGAGCCGGGTCTCCAATCCGGCGGCGCGCCGCGCCGAAACATCGGACGGACCGGTTGCCGATGCCCGAAATCAAGAAGCTTCCCCTGAGAATATCGGGGCTCAGGTCCGGGCTTGCGACCGTCGGACCGGGCGTGCTGCTGTCGGTCGTCCTTGCGATCGCCGCGCAATTCCTTTCCGATCACTACGGCGCGCCGGCGATGCTGCTCGCCCTGCTGCTGGGGATCGCCTTCGGCTTCCTCGCCGAGGAGGGGCGGTGCGTTGCCGGAATCGACCTGTCCAGCCAGAGCATCCTTCGCATCGGCGTGGCGCTGCTGGGCGTGCGTATCAGCGCCGATCTGGTTGCCGGACTGGGATGGGAACCGATCGCCCTGGTGATCGCCGGCGTCTTCGCCGTGGTCGGCTTCGGGCTGGTCGGCGCGCGCCTCCTGGGCAGGGGTTGGCGTCTTGCCTTGCTGACCGGCGGCGCCGTAGCCATCTGTGGCGCGTCCGCCGCCATGGCCATCGCCTCGATCCTGCCGAAGAACCGGCACTCGGAGCGGAACCTGACCTTCACCGTTCTCGGCGTGACCGTTCTGAGCACGCTGGCGATGATCGTCTACCCGATCGTCGCCGATCTGCTGCGCCTGACCGAGACGGAAACGGGCGTGTTCTTCGGCGGCACGATCCACGATGTCGCCCAGGTGGTGGGCGCCGGATTTTCCGTGTCGGAGACGACGGGGGAATCCGCGACGGTGGTCAAGCTCATCAGAGTGACCATGCTCGCGCCGGTCATCCTGATCTTCGGCCTGTTTTTCACCGCCTTCGGCGTCGATCGGCCGGTCGGGGAAAGGCCGCCGCTGGTGCCGGGATTCATCCTGCTGTTTTTCGCGTTGGCTGCCGCCAACTAGTTCGATCTGGTTCCCGCTTCGGTGCGCGATCTGCTGGCCGGCATTTCCCGCTGGGCGCTGCTGACTGCCATAGCGGCCGTCGGAATGAAGACGTCGCTGCGCAAGATTGCCGAAGTCGGCGCGCCGGCAATCGTCCTGATCTGCGCCGAAACCCTGTTTCTCGCCATCTTCATCTGTATCGGCATCCGGGCTCTGATGTAGGCCAGGGGGCATTCCGGGCAGTCGGCGCTGTTTTCCAGACTGCTCCCTTGCGTAAATGAAAACGTTTGCAAAAGCGTTTTCATTCATTAGCGTGGAGGATATGTCGATTCCGGCAGTGCCTTTGCAGCCGGTGCCGGGCGGTGATCGACGGAAGCGGAACGGGAACCGGACGTGGAATTTCTCGACCATTTCGGCGCGGTTTTCACATGGTCTTCCATGCTGATTCTGTGCGCCGGCACGATCGGCGGGCTGCTGCTGGGCGCGACGCCCGGCCTGTCGCCGACCATGGCGGTCGCCTTGCTGATCCCGTTCACCTTCCACATGGACCCGGCCCAGGGGCTGATGCTGCTGGGAGCGGCCTATACATCGACGGTCGCGGGAGGGGCGGTCAGCGCCATCCTGCTCAACATTCCCGGCGCGCCGGCCAACATCGCGACCGCGCTCGACGGCAATGTCATGGCCCGCAAAGGCGCCGGCGCGCGGGCCCTGCAGATCTGCTTCATCTCGTCGGCGATCGGCGGCGTTCTCGGCATTCTGGTGCTGATCTTCCTGACTCCGGTGCTGGCAAGCTGGGCGCTGAAGTTCGGGCCGTCGCACCTGTTCTGGGTCGCCATTCTGGGCGTGACGATCATCGGTACACTGGATTCGAAATCCGTCGTCAAGGGCCTGCTGGCCGGCTGCCTCGGCCTGTGGATCGCGATGATCGGCTCGGACTCGGTTCAGGGTGTCGAGCGGTTCATCTTCACCGAGGAACTGGAAGGCGGAGTCCACATCATCGCCGCCCTGATCGGCCTGTTCGCTATCCCGCAGGTCATCGAAATGCTGGCGGGCGGGCGCCACGACCCGAATCGGAGCGTATTCGAAGTCCGGCGCGCCAGTGTCTGGCGTTCGGCGATGGAGACGATTTCCAAGGTCAGGGCGCTGATCATCGGCGGCGTGGTCGGCACGGTCGTCGGCCTCATTCCCGGCGCCGGCGGCCAAATTGCCGGCCTTGTCGCCTACGACCAGTCGCGGCGGTTCTCGAAGAACAGCGCAAAGTACGGCACGGGCGAGAGCGAGGGCGTCGTCGCCGCCGAGAGCGCGAACAACGCGATGGTCGGCCCGTCGCTGGTGCCGCTGCTCACCCTTTCCGTGCCGGGCAGCCCGACGGCGGCGGTCCTGCTCGGCGGGCTGTTGATCCACGGCATCTTCCCGGGACCCGACCTGTTCCAGAAACACGCCGCGGTCGCCTTTTCCTTCATCAATTCAATGCTGATCGGCCAGATCCTGATGCTGGTCTTCGGCCTGGCGATCGCTGGCCTCGCCGCCAAGGTGATCGAAGTCAAACCGCCGATTCTGGCCGGCGCGATACTCGTCCTCGCCGTCTTCGGCAGCTACAGCGTGCAGAACTCGATGGCCGACGTCGCGATCATGCTCGTCCTCGGCATCGGCATGTATTTCCTGGCGCAGTACGGCTTCAGCCCGGCGCCCCTGGTGCTCGGCATCATCCTGGGGCCGATCGCCGAGCACAACTATGTCCAGGGCCGGATTATCGGCGAGGCGCAGGACGGCATCGCGGCCTATTTCCTGACCGGTTGGCTGAACGTCCTGCTGATTGCCTTCGTCGTGCTGTCGCTGGGCTACAGCATCGCCGGCGAAATCCGTGCGAAGAGGAAGGACCGGGCCGATTCCGCGGGAGCGGTCGCATGACCGGCAAGCCCGCAGTCGAGACTTCGCCCGAAGCCGTGCCAGGGACCGAATCCGGGACCGGGTCCGAAGCGATGCCTGCTCCGGCGGTTGCGGGCCGACTGCAACAGTCGGTCGCCGCCCTGGTCATTCTGGCGGTCGGCGGGTGGATCACGATCGTCAGTTTCGATGTCGAGGATCCGCAGCCCTACCTGTTCCCGCAGCTCTTTTCCGGGATCATGGTTGCGCTGTCCCTGATGGCCCTGCTGCGCGCCGTGCGCGGCCGGAACCGGACCGGCGCCGGCATCAGCGGCCAACAGTTCCTGAATATCGCTGCCGGCCTCGCCGTGATGCTGGTCTATGTCTTTGCGCTGGCCGAATGGCTCGGCTTTTACAGCGCTGCCTTTCTCGCCATGCTCACTCTGTACAGCCTGTACGATCCGCAGCCGCACGGCAAAGTGCGGACCTGGGCGGTCAGGCTGGCCGTCACCGTCGGCTTCGTCGCCGTCATCTATGCCGTTTTCGCCCTGGGGCTGAAGGTGCAGACCCCGCAGGGCATCCTGTTCTAGCCGTGCCGCCGGCCCGGCTGCCAACCGGCGTTCGCGCCTACGAACGAAAGTGGAGGAAACCGAAAATGAAGAAATTTCTCATCGCCGCGGCGGCGCTGTCCGTCGCATTGCCGGCGGGGTACGCCGCTGCCGCCGACTATCCCGACAAGCCGGTCAGCCTGACGGTCGCCTACAGCCCGGGCGGCGCGACCGACTTCCAGGCCCGCATCGTCACCATGGTGGCGGCGAACAAGGGCCTGCTCGGCCAGCCGATCGTGATCCTCAACCGGCCGGGCGCCGGCGGCAAGGTGGGCTGGAACCACTTCGCCTCCAGGGCGTCGACCGACGGCTACCAGATGGCGGCCTATAACGTGCCGCACTTCATCGCCCAGTCGATCAAGTTCAAGACCAAGTACAACATCGACAATCTCGAACCGATCGCCAACTGGGGCGCCGATCCGGCCGTCCTCGTCGTCAACAAGAAGAGCAAGTTCAATTCCGTGAAGGACCTGGCGGCCTGGGCGAAGGACAATCCGGGCAAGGTGACGGTCTCCGGCGCCGGCCTGTTCGTCGGCCACCACATCGCCTTCCTGCAGATCCAGAAGGCGCTGGGCGTCAAGCTGCGCTACGTGCCGCACAAGGGCGGCGCGCCGGCCCTGAAGTCTGTACTGGGCGGCCAGGTCATAGCTGGTGTCAACAACCTGTCGGACTCCTACCGCAGCCGTGGCAACCTGAAAATTCTCGGTATCGCCGATCTCCAACGGGACAAGCAGTTCCTGCCGGACGTGCCGACCTTCAAGGAGCAGGGCTATGCGGTCGACGATTCGTCGGTCAACTTCCGCGGCATCATGGTCCGCAAGGGCACGCCGCAGGCCGTGATCGACAAGCTGGCGGCGATCATGCCCAAGATGTTCGCGAACAAGCGCGTCGCCAAGCAGATGCGCAACGGCGGCTCGCCGATCCGCATCATGGACCGCGCCGCGGTCCAGAAGATGTGGGCCGAGCGCCAGAAGTTCCTGACCGGCCTGCTCAAGGGCCTGTAGGGAAATTTCTTCCGGTCGTTCGCCGCTGTCCGCTCCGGTCCTGACAGGCCGGGGCGGCCGGCGGCGGCCTCCGGAGCGGCGACGACGGAAGCCGTCGGATCGGCTGCCGGCCATCCGGCGGACTCCTAACTGCGGAGTACATGGTGACTGAACAGTCAGCTATCGCGGCGCGCCTGCCGCTGCCGGACGGCCGGACGGCTCCGGAGGCCGATGCCGGGTCGGTCGTAGCCGGTCTGGTCGCCCGGGCCCTGGCGGCCATGGACGCCTACGAGAACGGCGACCAGGTGCGGGTCGACGAGGCCGTGACCGCGCTCGCATGGTCGATCTACAAGCCCGAAAATGCCCGGATGCTGGCGGAACTCGCGGTCGAGGATACCGGCCTCGGCAATGTCGAGAGCAAGGTAATCAAGAACACCCGCAAGACCTTCGGCACCCTGCGCGACCTGATGCGGGTCAAAACGGTCGGCGCGATCGAGGAACTGCCGGAGCGCGGCCTGGTGAAATACGGCAAGCCGGTCGGCGTCGTCGGCGCGGTCTGCCCGTCGACCAACCCGGCTGCGACGCCCGTCAACAAGGCCATGATGGCGCTCAAGGGCGGCAATGCGGTCATCATCGCGCCCTCGCCGGCCGGCCAGAAAACGACGATGGAGACCGTGCGCCTGATGCGCGCGGAGCTGGCGAAGGCCGGCCATCCCGAAGACCTTGTCCAGATCCTGCCGCCGCCGGTCGACAAGGCGCTGACCCAGGCGCTGATGGACCAATGCGATCTGGTGGTCGTCACCGGCAGCCAGAACAATGTGCAGCGGGCCATGAAATCCGGCACGGTGACCATCGGCGTCGGCCCCGGCAACGTGCCGGTCATCGTCGATTCGACCGCTGACCTCGCCGATGCGGCCCGGAAAATCTGCGCGTCGAAAATCTTCGACAACGCCACCTCCTGCTCATCCGAAAACGCAATCATCATCCTGGACGATGTCTATGAAGCGGCCGTGGCGGCGCTGGCCGAAGCCGGCGGCTACCGCTGCACGCTGCGCGAGAAAGCGGCGATCGAGGACGTGTTGTGGCAGGGCGGCACGCTCAACCGGCGCATCATCGCCAAGGACGCCGATGTCGCCGCCGCGGTATTCGGCCTGCCGCAAGACGCCGGCGCGGCAAAGTTCTTCATGGTCGAGGAAGACGCCGTCGGCGGCAAACACTCCTTCGCCGACGAGAAGCTCTCGCTGGTCCTGACGATTTACCGGGCGCGGAACTTCGCCGACGCCAAACGCATCGCGGCGGCCATCCTGCAGGTCAAGGGGCTCGGCCACTCCGTCGGCATCCACACGCAGGACATGGACCGCGCGCGCGACCTCGCGGCATCGACCGATGTCGTGCGGGTGCTGGTCAACCAGGCCCACACCTTCGGCAACGGCGGCAGTTTCGACAACGCCATGCCGTTCACCCTGTCGATGGGCGGCGGCACCTGGGCCGGCAACACGATTTCCGACAACCTCAACTGGTCGAATTTCGTCAACATCACCCACCTCGTCACGACGATCCCGGAAGACCGTCCCGGCGAGGAAGAGATGTTCGGCAACCACTGGGCGAAATATGGGCGTTAGGCGCTGGAATCGCGACAGGCCGGGGCAGCGGGGCCGGGCATGAACTTCGAGGAACATGCCGCCAAGGCGCTGCTGAACGCCCGCGGGTTGCCGGTTCCGGATGGCCATGTCGTCGACACGCCGGAGGCGGCGGCCGACGCGGCGCGCGCGCTCGGCGGCCCGTGCGTCGTCAAGGCCCAGGCCCCGGCCGGCAAGCGCGGCAAGGCCGGCGGCATCCGTCTCGCGGCGTCGCCGGCCGTAGCGCATGCCGCGGCATCGGAAATCCTCGGCATGACCATCGGCGGTCACCGGATCGAGCGGCTGCTGGTCGAGGAACAGGTTCCGATCGCCGCCGAACTCTATGCTGCGGTGCTGTGCGACCCGGAGAGCCGGGGCCCGGTCGTGCTGTTTTCCGCAATGGGCGGCATGGAGGTCGAGGAAATGGCTGCGGCCGATCCCGACGCCATGCGCCGGATCGAGGTTGAGGTCGCCGGGGGCCTCGACGCCGGACAGGCTGCCGCCGCCCTGGACGGACTCGACCTGGACGGCCGAACCGGAGCCGTCGCGCAGTTTCTGTCCGGACTATTCGACAGCTACCGGGCGCTGGATGCGGAGCTTCTGGAAATCAACCCGCTGGCGCTGACCGGAGACGGCCGGCTGCTGTGCCTGGACTGCAAGTATACGCTGGACGACGCCTCGACCGGCCGGCAGGCCGCGGTCGCCGAAACCGGTGCGCCGGAGCGCATGACGGCGCTGGAGGCCGAAGCCCACGACAACGGACTGAGATACATCGCGCTCGACGGCAGCGTCGGCGTGCTCGCGAACGGCGCCGGCCTCACCATGACGACCATGGACGCGATTACCCATTTCGGCGGCCGGCCGGCCAATTTCCTGGAAATCGGCGGCGAGGCCTATACCAAAGCGGAGACGGCGCTCACCATCCTGCTGAAGAACCCGAACATCCGCTCGCTACTGGTCAACTTCTGCGGCGCCTTCGCCCGCACCGATGTGATGGCGGACGGGGTCGTCCAGGCCTGGAAGAAACTCGGTCCCGATATCCCGGTGTTTTTCACGATCCACGGCACCGGCGAGGAAGACGCCGTCGCCCTGGTCGAGCGCGAACTCGGCCATCGGCCCTACGACCTGATGGACGATGCCGTGTTGGCCGCAGTCCAGGCTGCGGCCGGCCGGACCGGAATCGGGCCGGGCCAGGGGGCGGCGGCATGATCCTGCGCAGGGAGCACCGGATCCTCGTCCAGGGCGTGACCGGCAAGCAGGGCACGTTCTGGACCCGGGCGATGATCGATTACGGCGCGGCGGTGGTCGGCGGCGTCAACCCGCGCAAGGCAGGCACGGACCATCTCGGCCTGCCGGTCTTCGCCTCGGCGGCGGAGGCGGCCGGGGAAGCGCCGTTCGACGTCGCGCTGATGTTCATTCCGCCGGCCATGGCCAGGGACGCGGCGTTCGACGCCTGCGAGGCCGGCGCGAAGCTGCTGGTCTGCCTGACCGAGCATATCCCGCTCCACGACGTCATGGAGATGCACGCCGCGGCGCGGGCCAATGGCACACGGATCGTCGGGCCGAACACTGCCGGCCTGGTCACGCCCGGCGAATCCTTCGCCGGCATCCTGCCCGCCTTCAACCGCGCGGTCTTCCGGCCGGGCAATGTCGGGGTGATTTCCCGCTCCGGCAGTCTGGGAACCCTGCTCAGCCTGGTGCTGACCCAGAACGGCTTCGGCCAGTCGGCGGTCTACGGCGTCGGCGGCGACCCGATCATCGGCACCACGACCCGCGAAGCGCTCGAAATGTTCGACGCCGACCCGCGGACCGAGGCGGTTGCGATCTGCGGCGAAATCGGCGGCAGCGCCGAGGAGGAGGCCGCGGAATACGCCGCCGGCATGGCCAAGCCCGTAGTGGCTTTCGTGGCCGGCCGCGCCTCGCCGCCGGACAGGAAGATGGGCCATGCCGGGGCCATTGTCTCCGGCGGCAAAGGCGATTACCACTCGAAGCGAAAGGCACTGGAAGCGGCGGGGGTCGCCGTCGCCGACGTGCCGAGCGATATTCCGAAACTGCTGTCGGCGCGCCTCAGGGCGGCGGCCTGACGAAAGCGCATTCTGCGAGGAACGACCGATGAAGATGACGACCGAGGAAGCTTTTGTGAAAGTGCTGCAGATGCACGGCATCGAGCACGCCTTCGGCATAATCGGCTCCGCCATGATGCCGATCTCGGACCTGTTCCCCAGGGCCGGCATCACCTTCTGGGACTGCGCCCACGAAGGCAACGCTGGTATGATGGCCGACGGCTATACCCGCGCCACCGGCAAGATGAGCATGGCGGTCGCCCAGAACGGGCCGGGCATCACCAATTTCGTCACACCGATCAAGACGGCCTATTGGAACCATACGCCGATGCTGCTGGTGACGCCCCAGGCGGCGAACCGGACGATCGGGCAGGGCGGCTTCCAGGAGATCGAGCAGATGGCCGTGTTCAAGGACATGGTCTGCTATCAGGAAGAGGTGCGCGATCCGCTGCGCATCGCCGAAGTGCTCAACCGGGTGATCGAAAAGGCCTGGCGCGGCAGCGCGCCGGCGCAGATCAACGTGCCGCGCGACTACTGGACCCAGGTGGTCGATATCGAGCTGCCGCAGATCGTGCGCCTCGAGCGCTCGCCCGGCGGCCGGGCGGCGATCGAGGCTGCCGCCGGGCTGCTTTCGGAGGCAAGCTTTCCGGTCATCCTGAACGGCGCCGGCGTGGTGCTGAGCGGCGCCATCGACGCCTCGCGCGAACTGGCGGAGCGACTGGGCGCCCCGGTCTGCTGCAACTATCAGCACAACGACGCCTTTCCCGGCAGCCATCCGCTGTCCGTCGGCCCGCTCGGCTACAACGGCTCGCGCGCCGCCATGGAGCTGATCGGGAAGGCCGATGTCGTGCTCGCGCTCGGCACGCGGCTCAACCCCTTCTCGACCCTGCCGGGCTACGGCATCGACTACTGGCCGAAGACCGCGAAGCTGATCCAGGTCGATCTCAACCCGGACCGAATCGGCCTGACCAAGCCGGTGGCGATCGGCATCGCCGGCGACGCCAGGCTGGTCGCCGAACAGATTCTTGAAAATCTCGCCCCGGATGCCGGCGACACCGACCGGGAGACCCGCCTGTCGGCGATCCACCACACGCGCTCGGCCTGGCTGCAGGCCCTGAGCGGCATGGACCACGAGGACGACGATCCGGGCACGACGTGGAACGAGCGCGCCCGCGCCCGCGAGCCGGACAGGATGAGCCCGCGCATGGCCTGGCGCGCCATCCAGTCGGCATTGCCGGGCGACGCCATCATTTCGTCGGACATCGGCAACAACTGCGCCATCGGCAACGCCTATCCGACCTTCGAGCAGGGCCGGAAATACCTTGCGCCCGGCCTGTTCGGACCCTGCGGCTACGGCTTCCCGGCGATCGTCGGCGCCAAGATCGGCTGCCCGGACACGCCGGTGATCGGCTTCGCCGGCGACGGCGCGTTCGGCATCTCGATGAACGAAATGACCGCCTGCGGGCGGGAGGAGTGGCCAGCCATCACGATGGTCATCTTCCGCAACTACCAGTGGGGCGCCGAGAAACGGAATACGACCCTGTGGTTCGAGGACAATTTCGTCGGCACCGAGCTCGACCTCGACGTGCACTTTGCCCGGATCGCCGAGGCCTGCGGCCTCAGGGGCGTGCAGGTCATGTCGATGGACCGGCTGACGGACGAACTGAAGAAGGCGGTCGACGCCCAGATGAAGGACGGCGTGACAACTTTCATCGAGGTGCTGCTCAACCAGGAACTGGGCGAACCCTTCCGCCGCGACGCCATGAAGAAGCCGGTCGAGGTCGCCGGCATCGACCCCGCCGACATGCGCGCCCAACAGGCGGCGTAGGGGATCGGGGCGGGGCGACACCGGGGCTATTGTCAAAGGCGATTGTGGACCCAAAGGTGTAGGGGAGGGTTTCAAACCCTCCCCTACGAATCCGGTCACGCACCCCGGAGCGAACGGCGATGCACGCAATCGTCCGCCAGGCGCTTCGCCACGCTGAAATCCTGACTGCAATGGGGCTCGTCTTCGTGGCGGGCTGGGCATTCGTCGCCTGGATGACCCTCAGCATGTCCCATCCGCTCGTCCGGCTGGCGATGCCGCTCGACACGGCCTGGTCCTGGGCGACGGCGGCTGCCGTCGTCGTCATGTGGGGCGGCATGATGATTGCCATGATGCTGCCCTCGGCCGCGCCCATGATCCTGGCCTTCGACGGCCTGGAGCGCCGCAATGCTCAGGCCGGGCGGGCGACGTCGCGGTCCCTGGCCTTCGGCGGCGCGTATCTGCTCGTGTGGATCGGCTTCTCCGCGCTCGCCGCCGGCGCGCAATGGGCATTGCAGGCGAGCGGCATGCTGACGCCGATGATCGTCAGCAGCTCCAGCGGATTGACCGCGGGTCTGCTGATCCTGGCCGGCCTCTATCAGCTGACGCCGCTGAAGCAGGCCTGCCTCAGACATTGCCGGACGCCGCTCGGTTTCCTGATGGCCGAATGGCGCGACGGTACGCGCGGCGCCTTCGCCATGGGCCTGAAGCACGGACTCTATTGCGCGGGGTGCTGCTGGGCGCTGATGCTGCTGCTGTTCGTCGCCGGCGTCATGAATCCGGTCTGGATCGCGTTCCTGACCCTCGCGGTGGCGCTTGAGAAATGGCCGCAAATGCCGGGGTGGCTGACCTGGCTCTACAGCGCGGCCCTGATTGCCGCCGGCGCCGCAATGGTGATCTAATCGCTCTTGCCCGGGACTTACGGCCCCGTCCAGTCGAACGGGATGTGCTTGGCGGAGTTGACGTCCCAGGAAAAGTCGAAGCCGAAGGCGTCGACCTTGCACACGGCCGACTTGCCCCAGGTCACGAGTTGCGGCCCGGGCCCGGTTTCCGATCCCGGCGCGTTGGCGAGCCGCGGATATTCGCCCGGATTGCTGGTCGGTCCGGTCAACGCCTCCGCCCAGGCCTTGACCTTACCCGCGATGTCGACGCCCCAGCGCGACTGGTCGGGGGCGATCTCGAAGGATATTTTCGCGCGCTCCATGCCGAGGACCGTCCGGCCCTCGGAGAACAGGGCATTGACCTTGCCCATGAAGCCGCCCGCGCGGCCGCCGATGATGGCCGCCAGCGCCGCGGCCTGGGCGTCGTCGGCCCGATCGTCGACGAAAACGCCGGCCCGGCCCTTGACCTTGCCGGCCCACAGATCGCCCTCCCAGCGGCCGACCCGCACGAAGGCGAGGTCGTCGAGGACGGTGTCGCCGTAATGCCCGCGCGTGACGTGCCAGAACAGCACCCCGTCGCAATAGCCGTTATCCGGCGGCTGGGCGAAGGTGCAGGGGCAGGCGACGGCGCAACTGCAATTGTCGAACCAGTCGCCGACGATGTGCCAGTTCGGCGTATCCGCCATGAGAGCCTCCAATACCGTCGCGATCTCCGTGCGAATAGTATGGGGTTGCCGCCGGAATGCACAACAGGCTTTGCGACGATCCGAACCTTCTCTGCGTTCAGGCGCCGATGCACAACAGGGGCTGGCAACAGCGAGCGTAGCCGTGTCCGTACTCGATACCCTTGCCGACCGCGCCCGGGCGCTCAGGCCGCATATCGTGCTGCCGGAGGGCGACGATCCGCGGATCGCGGCAGCGGCGCAGCGGGCGGCGGCCGACCGGCTGGCGAAGATTACGCTGTTGCGCGCCGAAGGCGGCGTGGCCGGGGCGGGCGTGGACGTTATCTCTCCGGCGGAGGCGCCGGATGCGGACCGGCTGGCCGAAACCTACTGGTCCCTGCGCAAGCATCACGGCGTCGACCGGGAAGCGGCGCGCGAAGCGGTGCGCAATCCGCTGACCTTCGCCGCGCTGATGGTGCGCGAGGGATTGGCCGACGGCACGCTGGGCGGTGCGATCCATACCTCGTCCGACACCGTCCGCACGGCGTTGCAGGTCATCGGCAAGCATCCGGATTACGCCCTCGTCTCCAGCTTCTTCCTGATGGTCTGGCCGGACCGGGCGCTGATCTTCGCCGATTGCGGCCTGGTCGTGGCGCCGAACGAGGAAGAGCTTGCCGCGATTGCGCGGGCGTCGGCGCAGAGCTACCGCCAGCTGGTCGGCGGTACGCCGCGGGTCGCCATGCTGTCCTTCTCCACGAAGGGCAGCGCCGCGCACGGCAAGGTCGCCGCCGTCCAGCGGGCGACCGCGCTGGTGCGGGAGCAGGAGCCGGGCCTCGCCGTCGATGGCGATTTGCAGGTCGATGCCGCGCTGGCGCCCGATGTTGCAGCGTCGAAGGCGCCGGCCTCGCCGGTCGCCGGGCAGGCCAACGTGCTGATCTTCCCGGACCTCAACGCGGGCAATATCGGCTACAAGATCGCCCAGCGGCTGGGCGGCGCGATCGCCCTCGGCCCGACCCTGCAGGGCCTCGCCCGGCCGGCCAACGACCTGTCGCGGGGCTGTACAGAAGACGATGTCTATCACATGATTGCCGTCACGGCGGCGCAAGCGGCGGACGTTAAGACATGATGACCCTGGATACCCTGGCGCAGCGGTTGCGCGACGCGATGAAGGCTTCTCCGGTCCCGGACGGGGCGGCGGCATTGTGCGCGATCCTGAGCGATGCCCTGAAAGACCGGAAGTTCACCGCGGCCATGCTGCCCGACCGCAAGGACGGCGAAGGCGTGCGGAAAATCCTGTATGAGGACCCGGACCTCGGCTTCTGCATCTGCGGCCATGTCAATGCCGGCGCGTCGGTCGGCAAGCCGCACGACCACGGCACGACCTGGGCGATCTACGGCCAGGCCGAAGGTACGACGGAAATGACCGACTGGCGCATTGTCGACGCGGGCGGCGGCGGCGATCCGTCCCGCGTCGTCCCGGACCGGACCTATACGCTTCGGCCCGGCGACGCCCACTTTTACGGCGTCGGCGCGGTCCATTCGCCGAAGCGGACGAGGCCGACCCGGCTGATTCGGATCGAGGGCGCCAACCAGGACTTCATCCCGCGGTCCCCCATCGTGGAAGCGGAAGCGGCGCTTCAGCCGTCCGGATAGTAGCGCGCGACGTTGTCGGGATAGCTGCGCGAGAAATAGTTCCACAGCTGCTCGCCGTAGGTGCCGGGATGGTGCTTGCTCTGCATCGGGGCGACGCCGGCTTCGGTTTCGTTGCGCTGGGCCATGAACCCGGCGCCGGCGTGACGCGGGCTGCGCGCCACGGCTTCGGAGAAATGCGGGTCGAGCGGCAGCGGGTCGAGGGCCGTGTCGAGCGAAGGCCCGTGAAAATAGCCGGCCGAGAGGCGCGGCTCCCGCGTCACCACCCGGTGCGGCGTGGCGACGAAATAGTTGCCGGTCATCTTCTGTAGCACCTCGCCCAGGTTGAGGACCAGGGAGTCCGGCACGACCGGAACCGGAATCCAGTCGCCGTTGGCGTTCTCGATCTCCAGGCCCGGCGTCTTGCCCGGCGCGAGAAGGGTCAGGAAGCCGGCGTCGTGATGGGGGTTGACGCCGAACTGGCCGGGCGGGGTCTCGGGATAGCCGATCAGCTTGGTGAGCGACATGCGCTCCGCCCCGAACAGCCGGTCGAAATGGTTCTCCTCCAGACCCAGGCTGAGCGCGAGCAGGCGCAACAGGTCGTCGGCCAGCAACGGCATTTCGGCCAGCCAGCGGTCGAGCGCTGGCTTGAAGCCGGGCGCCACGTCTTCCGGCGGCCACTGGTTCGGCCCGAGCAGGCGCAGATAGCGGGGCATCGCGTCGGGCGCGCGGGCCGGATGGTCGGTCCACAGGTCGATTTGCTCGCGCATGTCCGGCTGGTTGTTGGTGTATTCGCTGCCGACCGGCTCCCAACCGCGGAAATGGCGCGAGTTGCGCTTGTCGATGTTGCGCTTGTCCGGTTCGGGCAGGGCGAAGAAGCGGCCGATTTCCTCGAACACGTCGCCGACGACACGCGGCTCGAGGCCGTGGTTCGTGAGGATGGCGAAGCCGACGCGGTGGCAGATTTCGCCAAGCCGCTCCGCGAGGGCGCGGCGCGCGGCATCGCCGGCGGTCCGGCTGCCGATATCGACGACCGGCACGGCGGTGAAGTCGGCGCTGTCCTGTGCGGCGGGGGCAGTTATGGCGATATTCATGGCGCTGACCTCCGATGCCGCCACGCGGCGGCGGGGGAAGGGCTGTCTGTCGCCTACTATACGGGCTGGAACGCCGACGCCAAGCCGTTGCCGCTGCGAATGCCGTGAGGTCGCAGCCGGACAGGAAAAAGAAAAATATCAAAAATTACGATATAATTCCTTGAATTATCGCCGACTTGACATAAGTTTACCCATATACTCCCGGCCGCTCCGGTGCGGATATCCTGCCCATTCCTCGCGAATCCCGACAGAACATGACATTTATCGATCAAAAGGAAATCCATCATGTCGATAGTTGTGCCGACCGCCCGTGACGAATCCGCATCCGATTGCGCTCCGCCCCCGGATGCGCGCCTCACCCTCCGTCAGAAGGATTTCTGCCGGCATTACGCCGCCACCGGCAACGCCGCCGGGTCGGGGCGGGAGGCAGGCTATGCCAAGGGCTCGGCCCGGCAGACCGGGCACGAGTTGCTGGACCGGCCCGCCATCGCCGAACGGGTGCGGGACTTCCGGGCGGCCTGGCGGGCGGTCGAGCACGAGGAGGCCCAGATCCTGCTCGGCCGGCTCGGACAGGCTTGGGACGCCGCGGTGGAGAAGGGCTCCGCGTCGCTCATGCTGCGCGTCGTCAAGCTGCAGGCCGAGCTGTCCGATCATCATGTCGTCGGTCATCGTGGTTCCTCCTAAGGGTCCGGGTCGTTGCAAGCGCCCAACCCTAAACCGGAACCGCGATGGCCTCCGCTGTGGGTAAGCAGCCCGCCGCCGCCAGACTCGCGGCGGTCGCTGCGGCGGGCTGCTTACCCACAGCTACCAACGAAGGCGAGAGCTCCTACACCACGTGTGGGAACACGACCATTTTGCCTCACTCGCACTCGATAAGCTTCAGGGAACGTCACTGCTACAACGAACCTTGTAACCCTCGTAGTTCATCCCAAGGTCACGTCTTGTAATTATTGCATTTCGTGCCAAATATATAACTGATCGTGCCGGCAGGTGATATTGCTGTTTGTGCCTCTCGACAATCGGCTGGTTCTAAGAAAGCCTACAGCAACCAGTGCTCTTACGAGAACCGACGAGAAGAAGATGCCTCGCCCTGACAGATATCCGTTCGTCAAACGAACGCTCCGGCTATGCGCTTTGACAAAGATTTCACCGACAAGGTTGATGAAACGGGCTGGTTTTCCGCCTGATGCCCTGGAAAATGAAGGTAAAGGGATTACGTCCGACCGTTATTTCGACATCTGGAGAGCCGCCGTCGAAGAATTCAATCAACCCGACCTGCCGCTCACGCTCGGTTTGGCAGCGGCTCATGGGCCAACTGTGCCGTCGGTTTACGCTTTTGCCTGCAGCCGAGACATTGAAAGCGGCCTTTCTCGCCTGGCCTTGTTCAAACCTTTGACATCGCCGATGAGGCTCTTGGTCGAGCGGGATTCCGATGGCGTCGTCATCTCCTTTACTTCTGGTGACAATACTGCCCCGCTGCCCGATGACTTGGCAGCCGTTGAACTGGTGTACTTTTTGGAACTGTCCCGTTTGTCGACAACCGAGCATATCGTCCCACTATTGGTCGGCTTGCCTGGCGACCCCAGCAAATGGAAATTTCTAAAAGAATTTTTGGGCGTTCCGGTAGGAGAGGCTAGACGCGCCACCATGACCCTGTCACTTGAAGATGCACATCGACGCCTCATCTCCGAGGACTTGGAATTCCTTGCTGGCTTCGAAAAGGAGATGAAACGGCAACTAGCCAAGCGCAAGCGCGAAACTCCCGTGAGCGCCAGGGTTAAATCCGCATTGCTCGAACTGCTGCCCGTTGGCCAATGCACCGCCGATGAAATTTGCGGCTATCTCCATGTGAGCAAAAGGAGCCTTTATCGCCATCTCAAGAACGAAGGAGAAACGTATCAAGGCTTATTGGACGCCACGCGCTCGGAGCTTTCGCTTTATTACCTTTCCGAGGGGAACATTAGTGTAGAAGAAATTTCTTATCTACTGGCCTTCCGCGATCCCAACTCCTTTTACCGTGCTTTTAAGGGTTGGACCGGCATGACGCCGGCCGAAGCGCGTGGAAAAACCATTAATTAGTCTCAGTTCACAGAATTCGATTGGCACGATCCGCAAGCGCAATGGCACTATATGCGCTTAACTGACCGCGGGACATTCCGTAGATTTGAAGGCTCGACATCACTGCATCGCGCCTTCAAGATTTGAGGAAATGTTCCCATGTCCGACACCTCTTCCAAAACTTCACCACTCGGCCGCCGCAGCTTCCTTTCCGGGGCTGCCGGTCTTGGGTTGGCAGCCGCCGCCCCAACAGCCGCCAAGGCTGCAAACCATGCCACGAAAGAAGCGCGCGAATTCGAGGGCAAGACCGCCTTCGTGACCGGCGGTGCGCGGGGAATTGGCTTGGCTTGCGCGGATGCTCTGGCCAAGAACGGCGCCAACGTGGTGCTCTACGACATTGCCGCACAGACCGAACACGTGAAATACTCACTGGCAAGCGAAGAAGACCTCGCACGGGCCAAGTTGCAAATCGAAGGCCATGGCGTGAAGTGCCTTGCGGTGAAAGGCGACGTTCGCGACGGTCAGAAACAGAAAGCCGCCATGCAACAAGCGGTGGCTGAGTTCGGCAGCCTTGATTTCGTCGTTGCCAATGCGGGAATCACTCAGATCGGTCCCATCGAGATTTTCAGCGACGAGGAGATTTCGGTTGTCCTCGACATCAACCTGGCTGGAGCCATCAAGACGGTTCAAGGGGCCGTGCCGATCATGCGGAAGCAGAACGCGGGACGCATCGTTGTCATGGCTTCCGTTACGGGCCGGGCCGGCAGTGCCAACTTCCCCATTTACTCGGCTTCCAAATGGGGCACCATCGGTCTGGCAAAAACAACGGCGCTACATCTTGGCAAGTCCAATGTGACCTGCAACGCGGTGTGCCCGACCCTGGTTCATACCAAACTGCTGGACAACGATTACATTCTCGGTGCGTTGGCCAAGTCGCGAGGTTTGGACAAGCCTGTCCCCTTCGCAGCGTTCGACAAGGCAGCACGAAGTCGCCATATCCTGCCGGTCGGATTCTATGGCCCCGAAGTCGTGGCGGACACCGTCAAATTTCTGTGCAGCGATGCCGCTGCCCTCACTTCCGGCGATGTTTTTGACATCGGTGCCGGGGCGAATGCCCAGTTCCCGGCCTGATTTCGCTTGAATCCGTGGACCACCAACCTGATGGACAACTGTCCCGGCAAAACACAATGCTTTCGTTGCGCTCGGGTGGGCTAGGTGGTGGCTGGCAGGCGCCAGCCACCAGGCAGGCGGTTTCGTCAATGCGACACGAGTAGGTGACGATTATCGAAGGAAATTGCGGGGATGTCGATTGAAGGACCAGCGCTCAGACGGCGCATGATTGCAGCCTTCGCCTGGCTCTTGCCAATTGCCATATCCTGCGCGGCTTTCTTTTTCGTTCTCCACGCGGCTGAAATGGGCCTACGCGGAATCAGCGGTGACGCGCCTTGGTCACACCTGTTCGCTATGCCAGACCCGTTCGTGAAAGCAGCAATGAGTGTCCACATGATCGCCGGCGCGTTGATCACCTTCGTCGCGCCCCTGCAACTGATCGGCCCGCTGCGGCGCCGGGTTTTGGGCGTTCACCGGCTCCTTGGCTACCGGCCGAAAGCGTTCCGCTAGGACGTGGGTCGCTTACGGACGTGGAATTTTGGTATGCATGCGGAGCAAGGGTGCCGAATTAGGCTGAAATTCGCTTGGGCAGCGACCCCCTGTCGCCGCCGTTCCGGCTTCCCAAGTGGACAATCAGGAGCGCGAGATAGAAAACATCTGATCCCTTCATGAAGACATATGAAGAGGTGAAACCTGAACCCATTGCTATACAAGGATAAATTTTTAACGATAAGCAAACATGACATTTCCTGACACATTCCGGTCCGCTCCCAGATGACACCGGGTCAAATCCGCGATGAAAAAGCGTCTGGTGAGAATACTGACATTTCCTGACATTTCCCGACGCATTGGGCCGCCCAAGCGGCCGGGTGCGGTATCGGGCAACCGGCGGGCCGGAGCGCGGCCGCTCGTCCTGCCGTTCGTCCCGACGCTCGTCCTGCCGTTCGTTCTGCCGGGCGCCGGGCCGCACGGATACCGTTGCGATGTTCCGCCGCCTTCCAGCGGTGCAATGCGCGGCAATATCTCGTGGGCAGCGGCTCCGCCAGGCGCGCGCAGCCGGGACACAGGACGACTATGACGGATTCGCTGCGTATCGCCGTTGCCCAGGTCAACCCCACTGTCGGCGATGTCGACGGCAACGCGGCGATCATTCGGCAGCACTGGCGGGCGGCGGCCGAAAAGGGCGCAGACCTGGCGGTTTTTCCGGAGCTTTGCCTGTCCGGCTACCCGCCGGAGGATCTGGTCGAGAAACCGTTTTTCCTCGATGCCCTCCACACGGAAATCGACCGCCTCGTCGGGCTTTCCCGCGAGGTCTCCGCCGGGCTGCTGTTCGGTACGCCATGGCGCGACGATGACCGGGTCTACAACGCCGCCGTATTGATTGATCGCGGGACGATCGGCGTGCGGCGGAAATTCGACCTGCCGAACTACGACGTGTTCGACGAGAAGCGGGTCTTCGCCGCCGGCGATCTTCCCGGACCGGTCGATTTCCGCGGCTTGCGTATCGGCATTCCGGTCTGCGAGGATGTCTGGACGCCGGACGTGCTGGAATGCCTGGCCGAGACTGGCGCGGAACTCGCCATCGTGCTCAACGGTTCGCCCTTCGAGGCCGGGCGGTACGATACGCGCCTGCAGGTGGTCATCAATCGCGTTCGCGAATCCGGCCTGCCGATCCTCTACGTCAACCAGGTCGGCGGCCAGGACGAACTGGTTTTCGACGGCGCCTCCTTCGCGATCAACCCGGATTATTCGCTGGCGGTCCAGCTCCCTGGCTTTGCCGAGACCCTCGCAATGACGGAATGGCGGCGCGACGGCGAGAGCTGGATCTGCGAAGAGGGCGAGCGGACCCCGCCGCCGGACGGCCTGCAATCGGTCTACCAGGCCATGGTCCTGGGTCTGCGCGACTATGTGCGCAAGAACGGCTTCCCGGGCGTGATCCTGGGCCTGTCGGGCGGGGTCGATTCGGCGCTCACCGCAGCCGTTGCCGTCGATGCCCTGGGCCCGGACAAGGTCTGGACCGTGATGATGCCCTCGCCCTACACCTCGGAGGAGAGCCTGGAGGATGCGGCTGCCGCGGCAGGATTGCTGGGGGTCCGGCTCGACAGGATCGATATCGGCCCCGCCATGGCCGCGTTCGAGGCGATGCTGGCGCCGCAGTTCGACGGCCGCGAGGCCGATGAGACGGAGGAGAATATCCAGGCGCGGTCGCGCGGCCTGGCGCTCATGGCGATCTCCAACAAGTTCGGCCACATGGTGCTGTCGACCGGCAACAAGTCGGAAATGTCGGTTGGTTACGCCACCCTCTACGGCGACATGTGCGGCGGCTATTCGGTCCTGAAGGATGTCTACAAGACGGACGTTTTCAAACTGTGCCGCTGGCGCAACCGGCAACGACCGCCGGGTGCGCTGGGGCCGGCCGGCCGGGTCGTCCCCGAGCGGGTGATTACGAAGCCGCCGTCGGCCGAGCTGCGGCCCGACCAGAAGGACGAGGATTCCCTGCCGCCCTACGAGGATCTCGACGATATTCTGTACTGTCTGATCGAAGAGAACATGGGCACGGAGGAAATCGTCGGCCGCGGCCACGGGATCGAGACGGTCCGGCGGGTCTGGAAAATGCTCGACACGGCGGAATACAAGCGCCGGCAGGCGCCGCCCGGCGTCAAGGTCGGCAAGCGGGCGTTCGGCAAGGAGCGCCGCTACCCGATCACCAATGCGTTCCGCGGCCAGATCTGAGCGCGCGGAACGGATTTCCTGCCCTGCCGGCCCGACGCCGAGGCTTCGGCAATCCGGTTAGCAGACGGTCGCTTTCCGCTCTGCACATTCCTTGCGGGCGCGTGCGATCTCGGCGGTGTAGTCGCCGGCGCGCATCATGCCGGGGATGACCTTGCTGCCGATGACGAAAGCCGGCGTGCCGCGGATGCCGAGCCGGCCCGCAAGGGCAAGGTTGGCCTCGATGGCCGCCGCGATTTCCCGCGCCCCCATATCGGCCTTGAGTTTCGCGATATCGAGCCCGGCCCGGGCCGCGATCGCCATTATCTTCGCCTCGTCCAGGGCGCCGCGATGGCGCATCAACCGGTCGTGCATCTCGCGATATTTGCCCTGTTTGGCGGCGGCCAGTGCGGCGCGGGCCGCCAGGCGGGAAGAGGGGGCCAGGATCGGGTATTCCTTGAAGACGATCCGGATGTTGCCGTCTGCCTTGACGGCGGCCAGCATGTGCGGATAGGCCCGTTTGCACCAGCCGCAATTGTAGTCGAAAAACTCGACCACCGTGGTGCTGCCCTGCCGGTTGCCGCCAACCGGGTCGGCGGCGTTGCGCAGCAGGGCGTCGCGGCTCTCCTCGACAGCCTTCTTCGTCACAGCCAGCTTGGCCGCTTCATCGCGCCGGCGCATTTCCTGCAGCGCTTCGACGATCACCTCCGGGTTCCGGATCAGGTAATCCCGGACGATCTTGCGGATTTCCTGCTTCTGCTTCTCGTCGAAGCGGGAGTCGGCTTGCACGGGCGCGGCGGCAAGGCCCAGGGGCAGAGCTATCGCGACAGCCAGAAACAAAAGGCGTTCGATCATGGTGTGGCTCTCAATTCGGTGTGGCTTGCCGCAGATTTGACCGTGGGCGCCACTGGTCTACCGGCGGCCCGGAGCAATGCCGAGACGGGTTGCCTTGATATCCTGGATCCGCCGCCAGCTCGGCGATCCGGGCCTGAGCAATCGTTCGGCCCGGCCCACCTGCCGGCGCACTTCGCGCAGGTCGCCCAACAGTAGATAGTATTCGGCAAGCGCTGCGGCGCTCTCGCCGATCTGCTTGAGCTTGCCATGGGCCACCGCCCGCAGCTGCCAGCCGGTCGCAAACGTCTTGTCGCGGGAGGTTGCCTCGACCAGTTGGCGCAGCGCATTCGGGACCAGGCCGGGTTCGCCGGTTTGCAGCAGGGCATGGCCGTAGGCGCCGCGGATCAGGGCTTCCCGGGGCGCCAGACCGACGGCGGTGGCGTAGGCTCGGGCGGCCCGGCGCGCCTGTCCCCGTTCCAGCAGAATCTGGCCCTTGAGTTCGTGGAAAAAGGCATCGCGCGGGCTCTCGCGGATCAACCTGTCGATTGTCGGGAGCGCCTCGCCGAGGCGCCCGGCCCGATGATAGGCGATGGCGAGGGCGTAACGGGCTTCGATCGTGGATTTCTTGCCGGCGTATCGCCGGATGACGTTGCCGGGTGGCGAGAGAAATCCCATCAGCTTGGCCCGCACGCGGTCATGCATCGTGCGAAACCGGGCCGGCGTCGGTTTCGCCGTATGGGGCGAACGCTGCATGTGGCGCCGGATGCGATCCAGGCGCGACCGGGTCAGCGGATGGGTGCGCAGGTACGGATCCTGCAGCGCGCCGCGGAGCGCTTCCTGCGACATCAACCGTTCCATCAATTTTGCCAGGCCGCGCGCCGATACCCCCATCCGGTCCAGCGTCGTCAGTGCAAACGCGTCGGCCTCGGTTTCCATGCTGCGCGTATACCGGTAGAGCGTGCCGCTGACGATGGAACTGCCGAGGCTCGCCACCGCCCCGGCGGTCTGCCCGTCTCCGGTGGCGACGCCGGCGCCGGCGGCAAGGATGAAGGTGATGATCTGCTTGATCTGGGCCTCGCGGAGCGCGCCGCGCAACAGGGTCAGGTGCTGGCCGACGATATGGCCGGTCTCGTGGGCCAGGACGCCTATGACCATGCCGGCGTCCTCCGCCTCCAGCAACAGGCCGGTATTGATGAAGATATGCCGGCCGCCCGCGACGAAGGCGTTGAGTCGGCGGCTGTTGACGATATGGACCCGCACCTCGGTGCCGGCGACGCCGATCGTTCCGAAAACCGGTGCGCTGTAAGCGCGGATCGCGCGCTCGATCTCGGCATCCCGGATCAGCGGCAGGCGCTGCGCCGAGACAGTGGCCGGAAGCACCGTGCCGGCAACGAAGGCCAGCAGGATTGCAAAGGAGCGGATCATCGAGTAGGGCGCAGGAGTCGGGCTCTTTCCAGGAAGATACGGTCGAGGCGCGTTTGCAAAGCCCGTGGCCGGATCTTCTCTCGTTGCCTAGCACAGGAGGCTTGGCCACAGTGCATAAAGTCGCCCATCGAGGCCGGATTCCGCCGTTTATCGTAATGGATGTGATGCGGGCGGCCAACGAGCGCGAATCGTCTCGCGGAGATGTGATTCATCTCGAAGTCGGCCAGCCCTCGACCGGCGCGCCGGCGGGCGTTGTCGAAGCGGCCCGAAGGGCGCTGGGCAGCCATACGCTGGGCTACACCGACAGCCTCGGCATTCCCGCGTTGCGCGAAGCCATCGCCGGCCACTATCGGCATTGGTACGGCGTCGATGTTCCGGCCGGCCGGATCGCCGTGACGACGGGATCGTCCGGCGGTTTCGTTCTGAGCTTTCTCTCTGCCTTCGATCCCGGCGACCGGGTCGCGACCGTGGCCCCCGGATACCCCTGTTACAGGAATATTCTCGGTGCTTTCGGCATCGAACCGGTCATTCTCGAAGGCTCGGCGGCAGACCGCTACCAGCCGACGCCGGCGCTGCTCGACGCGGCGCACGGCGAAGCGCCGCTCGACGGCCTGATCGTGGCCAGCCCGTCCAACCCGACCGGAACGATCCTGGGCGGCGAGGCGTTCCGCGCGATTTCGGACTGGTGCGCTGCCCGGCAGGTGCGCTTCATATCCGACGAAATCTACCACGGCATTGCCTATGGCGAGCCGGCGCCGACCGCGGCCGGGATCAACCCGGACGCCGTGATCGTCAACAGCTTCTCGAAATACTTTTCCATGACCGGTTGGCGGCTGGGCTGGATGATCGTACCGGCGGACCTGGTTCGCGCGGTCGAATGCCTGGCCCAGAACCTGTTCATCTCGCCGCCCACGCTCAGCCAGCACGCCGCCGTTGCCGCTTTCGATTGCCTTGACGAATGCGAAGCCAACCTCGAGGTCTACCGCCGCAACCGGGCGCTGCTGCTCGACGGGCTGCCGGCCGTCGGCTTCGACCGGCTCGCGCCGGCCGACGGCGCCTTCTATCTCTACGCCGACATTGCGGACTTAACCGGCGACAGCCGGGAATTCTGCGCGCGGATGCTGAACGAGACCGGCATCGCGACCACGCCCGGTGTCGATTTCGATTCGGCGCGGGGCCATGCCCAGATGCGGATCAGCTACTGCGCGTCGACGGCGGACATCGAGACCGCGCTCGAACGGCTGGCGCACTGGCGATATTGACCGGGTTTCCGGCTCGCTCGGCGGCGATCGGAAAGGCGTGCGCGAACCGGCCTCCTATCCGCCGACATTCCACCAGCCGCGACGCTTTCTGGCGGGCGACTCGGCCGTTTCCTCCGCTTCTCCGCCGGACACCGGTTCGGAGATTTCCACCGCGATTGTCGCACTGACGCCGGGTTCTGCGCCCGAACCGTTCGAGCCGGCCGGCGCCGGCGCTGCCGGTTCCGCGTCATTCGATTCGGCGCTTTCCGGAACGGCTTCGGGCGCTTCGGATACCGTGTCGGCCGGCGCCGGATCGGCTTTAACCGTTTTCTTTCTGGTGCGGGTGGTGCGCTTACGCTTCGGCTTCGGCGGCTCGGCCGCTGCCGCCGGATCGGAGGCATCCGGTGCCGGCTCTGCGGCCTGGTCCTCAACCGCAGCCTTTCTGACAGGTTTTTTGGGGTCGGCCTCGTCTCCGGCTTCGGCATTCCCGGCCGGCGCACCGCCGGCGTCCGCCGGGTCTTCCGACGCTTCCGGGGTCGCTTCGGTAGCCGGCGCGGCCGCCTGTTTCCGGACGCCGCGGCGGCGCCGTCCGTTCCGCGGTTTTTCCTTGGCTGCGACTTCGGCCTCCGCAGCGTCGGCTGCCGTTGAATCCGCCTCCGCCACGGCATCGGGACCGGCCGGCAGATCCGCCTCGGCCGATGCAGCCTTGCCGTCCGCTGTATCGTCGGCTTCGGTTTCGGCTTCGGCTCCGGTTTCGGCTTCGGTTTCGGCTCCGGTTTCGGCTCCGGCTTCGGCTTCGGCTCCGGTTTCGGCTCCGGTTTCGGCTCCGGCTTCGGCTTCGGTTTCGCCGCTGCCGCTGTCTTCAACAGTATTCGCCTCGGCGTCGCGCCGCCTCCGGCCGCCGCGCCGCCCGCGCCGGCGGCGTTTGGGCTCTTCGCCATCCTCGGTCCGCACCTCTGGAGCGTCGCCGTCGATTTCAGCTTCGTCGGCATTTTCCGGCATCACGCCGTCGCTCTCGTCCGCCTGAACCTCATCGCTGCGCCGTTTCCGGCCGCCGCGCCGCCTCCGGCGTTTGCCATTGGCATCTTCGCTGGTTTCCGCTTCCTCTTCGTCGATGACGCCGGCTTTGGAAGCCGTCTTTTCGATCCTGTGATCCGGCGGGATCAGGGTCTCGTCGGCCTCGATCAATACGCGGAATTCGTACCGCTCCTCGATCGCGGTCAGTTCGGAGCGCTTCTGATTGAGAATGTAGAAGGCAACCTGCGGCGGCACGCTGACGGCAATTTCCGCAGCGCGTTGGCGGGTGCCTTCTTCCTCGATGGCGCGAAGCACGGTCAGCGCCGTCGATTCGGTCGAGCGGATCAGGCCGGAGCCGCCGCAGGTCGGGCAGGCGTTGCTCGAGACTTCGATCACGCTGGGCCGCAGCCGCTGCCGTGACATTTCGAGCAGGCCGAAGGCGCTGATCCGGCCGATCTGGATGCGCGCCCGGTCGCTCGACATCGCGCTCTTGAGCCGCCGCTCTACTGCGTGGCGGTTTCGGCCGTCCTCCATGTCGATAAAATCGATAACGATCAGGCCGGCCAGGTCGCGCAGCTTCAGTTGGCGCGCCAGCTCGTCGGCCGCTTCGAGATTGGTCTTGAGGGCGGTCTCCTCGATATTGCGTTCGCGGGTCGCGCGGCCGGAATTGACGTCGATCGCCACCAGGGCCTCGGTGCTGTTCAGCACGATCGAACCGCCGGATTTGAGCTGGACCACCGGGCTCTGGATGTTGTCGATCTGAGCTTCGACCTGATAGCGCTGGAACAACGGAATTTTCGGTTCCTTGTACGCTTTCACCCGCTTGGCATGGCTCGGGATCAGGAGCTTCATGAAATCCTTGGCCGTGCGGTAGCCCTCATCGCCTTCGACCAGTACTTCGCCGATCTCCTTGCTGTAGAGATCGCGGATCGAGCGCTTGATCAGGTTGCCCTCCTCGTGGATCAGGGCCGGCGCCGTCGACTCCAGGGTGCGCTCGCGAATCTCGTCCCACAGTTTGATCAGGTATTCGTAGTCGCGCCGGATTTCCGCCTTGGTCCTTTGAGCGCCGGCGGTTCGCACGATGACGGCCATGCCGTCGGGGATTTCGAAGTCGTCGAGAATATTCTTCAATCGCTTGCGGTCGGCCAAATTCGAGATTTTCCTCGAGATGCCGCCGCCGCGGGGCGTGTTGGGCATCAACACGCAATACCGGCCGGCCAGCGAGATATAGCTGGTGATCGCGGCGCCCTTGTTGCCGCGCTCTTCCTTGGCAACCTGGATCAGGATGATCTGCCGGCGGGAAATGACTTCCTGGATGCGATAACGGCGCTGCGGACGGCGCCGGCGCTCGCCGATATCCTCGATCTCGTCGCCGCCCACCGTGTCGACGTTCTTGTCCGCCCGGGCAGCGCGGGAGCCCCGGCCCCGGCCGCGACTTCGGCGCGGCCGGTCATCTTCGCCGGGCGCCTCATCGGCCGCCTCTCCCGAAGCGGCCTCGTCGGGTCCGTCTTCCGCCTTGTCGTTATCCTCACCGGCATCGCCCTGCCGGGCCGCGCCGTCGTCGTCCGGCGTTTCGCCGGCTCCCTCGTCCAAAGTCTCGACCGGTTCCGGTTCGGAGTCGCCCGCTTCGGCGTCGTCGGGGGAGTCGATTTCCTCCTCCTCCGCTTCGGCCTCCGCGGCGTCCTGCTGGAGCAGTTCCTCGCGGTCGGAAATCGGGATCCGGTAGTAGTCGGGATGAATTTCGTTGAAGGCGAGAAAACCGTGCCGGTTGCCGCCATAATCCACGAACGCCGCCTGGAGCGACGGTTCGACCCTGGTGACCTTGGCGAGGTAGATATTGCCTTTCAGTTGGGATTTCTGGCTGGTTTCGAAGTCGAAATCGTCCAGCCGGTTGCCGCTGACGACGACCACCCGGGTTTCTTCCAGGTGAGTCGCGTCAATCAACATGCGTGTCGTCATAGATGTCTCCGTACGGCTGCGCCCGGGACGGGCGCCAGCCTGTAAATTTGAAATCGCCGTACGGAAACAGGGCGCAGAACGGGTGTCCTGCGGAACGGTGGCTACAAGTGGCCCGGAATATTCCTGGGCCTATGGTGTGGCGCCTGCGTCATCGCCAAAACTGCGGTCGTCCGAAATGGCGCTATTACGAATGCACCCGAATCGGCCGACACTGGCGTCCTGCGGCGCCGGGGTTCCTGTCCGGCGGTTTCGCCATTGCATTTCGTTGCCCTGGCCCCGACGCGTACTTCCGGCGGCGCTTCGCATCCCGATTGTCGGTTCCGATGCAAATGACGTCGCCGGCTCCGCGTTGCCGGAAAATACGCTCATCCAAGAGCGCGCAGTATTCCAGCACGGGCCGCAACGCTCCGAAAATAGTCTCTATCCGGCGGCGCGACAATCATGAATATGCCTGGCAATGAATATTGAATGAACTTTGCAGTAAATATGCAACAATGTCTTGACCGCATCACTGTTCGCAAATGAACAGGAAACGACGGGACAATGCCCGGCGGAACCAAGATGGAATTCAGCAAGAAACGGGTATGGCTTCGGCTTGGCGGCGCCTTGGCCGGAACAATCGCCGCAGCGGTGGCGGGGCCGGCGATATCGCAGGAAACCGGACGCAATTCGGCGACACCCTCCCTCAGGGCCGTAATCGATGGCGGCGGGATGCGGCGCGAATTTTCCGGTCAGCCGCCGGCGCGCCGTTCGAACGCCGCGGATACACCGCGCCGACGGCGGTGGACAGTCGTTCTCGACCCGGGTCACGGCGGCGTCGACAAGGGCGCGATCGGTCCCACCGGCCTCGAGGAAAAGTCGCTGGTCCTTTCGACCGCCCGGATTATCCGCGGATTTCTGCAACGGGACCGACGGTTCCGGGTGCTCCTGACCCGGAACGACGACCGCTATGTCCCGCTGCGGAAACGGTTCGAATTTGCCCGGCGGAAAAAGGCAGCGCTGTTTGTCTCGATCCATGCCGACGCCAACCCGTTTGTCGACAAACGCGGCTTGTCGGTCCACACGCTCTCGGCGCGCGCTTCCGACCGGCTGGCCGCGCGGTTGGCGGAGCGGCAAAACCGGTCGGACATCGTTGCCGGTGTCGATCTGCGCGGCGCCGACAGATCGGTTTCGTCGATCCTCCTGGACCTCGTCCAGCGCGAGACGCGTATCGGTTCGGCCAGAATTTCGTCCCTGGTCGTGGCGGCGGCCCGCAACCGCGTCCGGTTGCTGAGCAAGCCGCAACGCTCGGCGGATTTCGCGGTTTTGCGGGCGCCTGACGTTCCGTCGGTGCTCGTCGAACTCGGTTTCCTCACCAATCGGCAGGATGAAATACTGCTCCGGACGAAGAAATACAGGAAGCGTCTCGCCGTGGTGCTGGCGCGGGCAATTGCCCAGTATTTCAGCCGGGCGCCGCAGGCGTTCCGGCCCGGTCCGGTTGCCGGCGGGGCGGAGGCGCGGCGATGACCGGCGCTACCGCGGCACGGCGACGCGGGAAACAGGGCAGGCGCCGCCGCCATAGTTCAACCATATAGCAGTGCGAGAAGCATCGTGCTTGAAGTTGTCGGCAATAGGGCTGGATAGGCAATGTGCCGGCAGACCGGACGCCTTTCATTCGAAACTCCGTGTCACTCGCGCAATTCGATCGTGACAGGGCGGAATTCTTCATGAGCGAAATCAAAATTACGCCTGAAGACCGCATTGCCGCGGAGGAGGCGCCGAAGCGGTCCCGCCTGCTGCCGGCGTTCAGGAAGAGGCGCCGCGGCGCCGGCAAACGGCCGGCCTCCGTGGGCCGCTGGTTGGTCGGTCTGTTCAATTTCGCCTTTGTTCTCGCCATACTGGGCTTCGCGGTCGTGGTGTTCGGCTTCTGGTTCTATGGCCGCGATTTGCCGGGCCTCGCCCGGCTGGCCGACTACGAACCGCCGATCGTCAGCCGGGTTTATGCCGGAGACGGCCGCCTGATCGGGGAGTTCGCAACCGAGAAACGCGTCTTCGTCCCCTACAGGTTAATTCCCAAAACGGTCGTCCACGCCTTCATCTCGGCGGAAGACCAGCGGTTCTTCGGCCACCGGGGCGTGGATCTCATCGGCACGATCCGTGCCGGTTTCACGACAGCAGGTTCCTACCTCGCGGGCGGCAGCCGGGTGGTCGGCGGCTCGACGATCACCCAGCAGGTCGCCAAGAACTTCTTCTTCACCAGCGAAAAGACTCTCAAGCGAAAGATACGCGAGATCATCCTGGCCCTGCGCATCGAATCGGCGCTTTCCAAGGATCGGATCCTCGAATTGTATCTGAACGAGATTTTTCTCGGCAATCGCGCCTACGGCGTGGCCGCGGCCGCCCAGACCTATTTCGACAAGCCGCTTCGCGACCTGTCGATCGCGGAAGCGGCAATGCTCGCCGGACTGCCCCAGGCGCCGAGCCGGTACAATCCGTTCAAGAACCCGAAATCCGCCGCGGCGCGGCGCGGATATGTCGTGCAGCGGATGCTTGCGGACGGATATATCAGCGCGGACGAAGCGCGCCTCGCCCGGCAGGCTCCGCTGGGCCTCGTCGGGCAGAAGACAAGAACCAGCGTCGGCGCGGAATATTTCGTCGAGGAATTGCGCCGGGAACTCATCGCCAAATATGGCGAAGAGAAAATGAAAAAGGGCGGCTACTCGGTTCGCTCCACGCTCGATCCGGCATTGCAGCGATTTGCCGACGAGGCATTGCGCACGGGCGTGGTCGCTTACGACCGGCGTCACGGCTATCGCGGACCGGTGGCGCAACTGCCGAAGTCCTATGGCGCGCGATGGGCCGAAGGCTGGCGAAGGAAATTGTCCGGGGTCCGGCGGCCGGCGGGCGCAGGTGCATGGTCCCTGGCTGTTGTGCTGAAGACTGAAGAGAACCGGGCGGCGATCGGGTTCGCCGATGGCGGTCGTGGCGTCATTCCCCTGGCGGAGGTGGTCTGGGCGCGCAAACAGGGCGTGCGTACGCGCAAGAGCGGCAAGAAGGTCTACACCGCGGTCGGTCCGCGCATCCGCAAGGTCGGCGATGCATTGCGCGAGGGCGACGTAATTCTTGTCGAGCCGGTCCGCCGGACTCGGAAGGGAAAGGCGTATCCGGAGGGGACCTTTACGTTGCGCCAGATTCCGATGGCCACGGCGGCGATCGTCGCCATGGATCCGCACACCGGCCGAATACTCGCCATGAGCGGCGGGTTCAGCTTCCGGATCAGCCAGTTCAACACGGCGTCACAGGCACGGCGGCAACCCGGTTCGGCGTTCAAGCCGTTCGTCTTTCTGACGGCACTCGAAAACGGCTTTACGCCGACGACGAAGGTTCTGGACGCGCCGGTCGTGGTGCGGCAGCCGGACGGCGAATTCTACAAGCCGCTCAATCACTCCGGCAAATTCTACGGTCCCACAACGCTGCGCCGCGGCCTGGAACTCTCGCGCAACGTGATGACGATCCGCCTGGCCAAGCGGGTCGGACTGCCAAAAGTCTCGGAAATGGCGGGCCGGCTGGGCATTGCAAAGGATATGCCGCCCACCATGTCCGCCGCGCTCGGGGCCTACGAAACGACTCCGCTCAAGATGGCGGTCGGCTATTCGATGATGGTCAACGGCGGTCGCAGGGTTACGCCAACACTGGTCGACCGCATTCAGGACCGACACGGCCGGACGGTTTTCCGCCACGATGCGGTCGAATGCGCGGCGTGCCGGGCAGAGGAATGGACAGGACAGGAAATGCCGGAATTGCCCGACGAACGCGAGCAGGTCGTCGGCAGACAGAGCGCATTTCAGATCGTGTCGATCCTGCAGGGCGTGGTTCAGCGCGGCACCGGCCGCCAGGTCTCGGCGGTCGGCCGGCCGCTTGCCGGCAAGACCGGTACGACCAACGATGTCGTCGACGCTTGGTTCGTCGGCATGTCGCCGAACCTGGTTGCGGCGACCTGGGTCGGTTTCGACAAGTCCTATTCGCTTGGCAAATTCGAAGAGGGCGGCCGTACCGCAACGCCCATCTTCCGCGATTTCATGAAAATGGCGCTCAATGGCCCCGAAGAGGAATTTCGGCCGCCGGAGGGCCTGGTTGCGATCCGGGTCGAGCCGGCCGCGGAGCCGGGCCGAAAGAACAGCGGGAAACCGTATCTCGAATATTTCAAGATCGGCGTGGAGCCGGGTTCGTCGCCCGACGGTCTCGCACCCGGAGACAGCGGCTCGAAATTCAGCGAGACGGCGAGCGAGGAGTATTGACCGCCGTCCGACAGCCGGTCTTTCTTCCGGGCCGGCGGACGTGATAGACGAACGCCGCCGATTGCGGGCGAACCCTGCCGGGGCGGTGTTTCGGCCGCTCCCCCTAGCCGAAGGTTGACATGAAAGCGGAGACCCAGGCGGTTGCCGACGAGATCAAGCAGTCGATCGGGCTGCTGAGGAGGCATCTTTGACCCGGAGGCTCTGGAACGGCGCCTGGACACGCTGAATGCACAGGCCGAAGAGCCGGATTTGTGGAACGCTTCCGATCGTGCCCAGGCGGTCATGCGCGAGCGGACGTCGACCGAGAAACGCCTCGCCGAATTCCGGGCACTCGAACAGGAATTCGACGATACGCTTGAGCTGATCGCCCTGGCGGAGGAGGAAGCGGACGCCGAGACCCTGGACGACGCCGAGAAGGCGCTCGCCGCTCTGCAGGCCGTTGCCGCGAAACGGCAGCTCGAAAGCCTGCTGTCGGGAGAAGCGGACGGCAACGACTGCTTCCTGGAGATTCATGCCGGCGCCGGCGGCACCGAGAGCCAGGACTGGGCGGAGATGCTGGTGCGTATGTACACCCGCTGGGCCGACGCCCACGGCTATGAGGTCGAATGGCTCGAAGAGAGCCTCGGCGAAGAGGCCGGCATAAAATCCACGACCCTGCGCATCAACGGCGAGAACGCTTACGGCTGGTTGAAGACGGAGAGCGGCGTGCACCGGCTCGTCCGCATTTCGCCCTATGATTCGAGCGCCCGGCGTCATACCAGTTTCGCCTCGGCCTGGGTCTATCCGGTGGTCGACGACGATATCGAGGTCGAGGTCGACGAATCGCAGGTCCGGGTCGATACCTACCGGGCGTCCGGCGCCGGCGGCCAGCATGTCAACAAGACCGACAGCGCCGTCCGCCTGACCCACGGGCCGACGGGGATTGTCGTCCAGTGCCAGAACAACCGGTCCCAGCACCGTAACCGGGCGGAAGCCTGGAAGCTGCTGCGCGCCCGCCTCTACGAACTGGAGCTGCAGAAGCGCGAAGCGGAGATGCAGGAAGCGCACGAGGCGAAAAGCGAGATCGGCTGGGGCCACCAGATCCGCTCCTACGTGCTGCATCCGTACCAGATGGTGAAGGACGTGCGCACCAACGTTGAAAAGGGCAACGCCCAGGGTGTCCTGGACGGCGACATCGACCTGTTTCTGGAAGCCGGACTCGCCGCGAAAATCGGCGTCAAAGGCGAATCGTAACGGGACAAGCGGCGGGATCGCCAGGCGTACCCCCGCGGTCGCGGGCGTCACCTTGTCCTCCCCGTCTTCGACCTGGCGGCGCTACCTATCGCGAACTCGAACGATCTGAGGAAGAACCATGACCGAGACCAGAGAATCCGCCCTTATCGTCGGCACAGGCCCGGGCCTGAGCGCGTCGCTGGCGCGGCTGTGCGCCCGCCAGGGCATGGCGGTGACGGTGGCTGCGCGCGACGCCGGCAAGCTCGCTGGCCTCGCTGCGGAAACCGGCGCAACGGCGCGCGAATGCGATGCCGGCGACGGCGCTTCCGTGGATGCGTTGTTCGATGCGGCGGTTGCCGAAAACGGGGTTCCCGATCTGGTCGTGTTCAACCCCAGCTATCGCGAGCGCGGACCGCTCGCCGGACTCGACAGGGAGGAAGTCCGCAAGGCGATTCACATTTCCTGCTACGCCGGGTTCCTGGTCGGCCAGAAAGCGGTCCAGCTCATGCTGCCGCGCGGCAGCGGCTCTATCCAGTTCACCGGCGCTTCGGCGAGCGTGAAGGGCTATCCCGAGTCGGCGTCCTTTGCGATGGGCAAGTTCGGCCTGCGCGGCCTGGCACAGAGCATGGCGCGGGAATTGCAGCCCAAGGGCCTCCATGTTGCCCACTTCGTCATCGACGGCGGCATCAGCGCGGGGCCGGACGATCCGCGCAACAGCCGCGGCGAGGACGGGCTGTTGCTGCCCGACGCAATCGCCGAGACCTATCTCCACGTCCATCGCCAGCACCGCTCTGCCTGGACCTGGGAAGTGGAGCTGCGGCCATGGGTGGAAAAATTCTGACCGGCCGGCTGCCGGCGGTTTCCGGCGCGGCCTCAAACACGGCTTCGGTGCGGCCGGGATCTCAATCGGCGTTCGATATCGGTTCCCGATCGGGGCGGGCCCGTTCGGGCCGACTCCGGCGCCGGTGCATCTTCCCGCCGCCGTTGACGGTTCGGCCTGCGTCGAAATAGAACGGCACCGGTCCGCGTTCCGCTGCGGCGCCTCGGTCAAGGCAACGGCCAGGTCCCGAGATCGGGAGATACCGATGAATCTGAGACCGTCGATCCGATTGAGCCATGCCGGGTTCCACGTCTTCGACATCGACCGGATGGTGGACTTTTTCACCAGCGTCTACGGCCTTCATGTCACCGATCGCGGCGTTGCCGGGGAAACCGGCGAGATCGTCTTTCTCTGCGCCGACCCGAGGGACCACCACCAGCTGGTGCTCTACGAGGGACGAACGTCGAGGGAGGGCGTTCATTACAACCACATGTCCTTCGAGGTGAACGATCTCGACCGCCTCAGAGAGATTTACCGGGCACTCCAGGACTATCCCGGCGTCACCAACGTCCTGACCATGAACCACGGCGTCTCCTGGGCCGTCTATTGCCACGACCCGGAGGGCAACCGAACCGAAGCCTTCGTCGATACCCCCTGGTACGTGAACCAGCCCTATTACGCTGACAACCTGGACCTCGCCCAGAGCGACGAGGAGATCGCCGAGATTACCAGACGGATGCTCGATGCCGAGCCGACGGCGGAACCGGTCGAGCATTGGCGCGCCCGCTTTGCCGGAAAACTGGGGCTCGACCCGGCGCAGCGGCCTTCGACATAGGGCAGGGTCGCGATTCGGCAGGCGTGGTGAAATCCGGGGCCTCGTCGCCTTCGGCATGAGGCCTGGAGTCAGTCTCCCCGGGCGGTATCCAGCGCGTGGGACGGCAGCGGGCCGGACTCCGCCGTTGTCGCGCCGGCGGCGGTTTCGGCCACCACCCTTTCGTAGATCGCGCGCACGGCGCCGGCCAATTCCTGCATGTCGGCTTCCAGCACCCGGATATCGGGTCGCTTGGTCGCCCGGCACAGCAACGGATGCAGGGAGGCCGGCGGTCCGTCCGTCAGGTCGCGGGCCGCGCCGGTCAGCCGGAGCAGGGCCTGGATCGTTTGCCAGAGCGTAGCGGCGCGCAGCAGCGTATCGGCGTCTTCATTCCCCAGGCATCCGGCTTTGCGCAATGCGTTCAGCGCCGATGCCGTGTTGGCATGCCGAAGACCGGGATGCGCGTTGCTGTGCAGCAGGATCAGGAACTGGGCGACGAATTCGACATCGAGGATGCCGCCCGGCATGTTCTTGACGTGCCAGATCGACGGCGCGGCGCGGTTTTCGGCGAGCCGCAGCCGCATGCTTGCGACGTCGGCGGCGAGCGTTTCCGCCGCGCGCGGCCGGTCGACGGATCGTGCCGTCACATCCATCACCTCGCCAGCCAGGCGTTCGGACCCTGCGACGACCCGGGCCCGGGTGATCGTCATCTGCTCCCAGGTCCAGGCATGGTTGGCCTGATAGTCCTCGAAGGCCGAGAAGCTGGAGGCCAGCGGACCCTTGTTGCCGAACGGCCGCAATCGCAGATCGACCTCGAAAAGGCCGCCTTCGGCCGTCGGCGCCGTCAGCGCGCTGAACAGACGCTGGGCAAAGCGCGCATAGTAGAGGCTGAGCGCGAGCGGCTTCTCTCCATTCGACCGGGACCCGGCGATCCGGTCGTCATATACGAAGACCATATCCAGGTCGGAGGTCGCCGTGAGCTCGCGCCCGCCCAGCTTGCCCAGCGCCAGAATGCAGAAGCTTCCGTCGTCGAAGCCCCCGTGCTTTTCGGCAAACGCCGCTTCGACGCGGGGAAGTATCGCCGATACCGCCGTATCCGCCACGTCGGCGTAGGCCGCGCCCGCCTGCGCCGCTGAAATCGTTCCGCGCAGAAAGCGCACCCCGGTCCCGAAGCGGGCCTCGGCGCACCATCGGCGCACTGCGTCCAGGCTTTCCTCGAAGCTGTAATCGACCGGAAGAGCGTCGGCAAGGGATTCGGTCAGCGCCTGCCGGCCCGGCAGGGTGTCGAAAAATCCGCGGTCGAGCAGTGCGTCGAACAGGGTGGGCCGCCGTCCCAGCGTTGCCGCGAGTTCGGGGGCGGTGCCCATGATTTCGGCAATCAGATCGAGCAGTTTCGGGTTGGCATGCAGCAGCGAAAACAGCGGCACGCCGGCGGGCAGTCTGCGGATGAAGGCGTCGAGGCGGCGAAACGCTTCGTCCGGCGCCGGCGAACCGCCTATCGCCTGAAGCAGGGCGGGGGTCAATTCCGTCAGTAGTTGCCGCGCCCGGTCGCTGTGGGTCGCCCGGTAACGGCCGTGGTGCCAGCCGCGTATGACCGAAGAGACCGTCTCCGGTTCCGAAAAGCCGAGCGACGACAGGGTGTTCAGCGTGTCCGGATCGTGGTGGCCGCCGGTAAACACCAGGCTGCTCGGCCCGCCCAGCGCGGGCGCTTCCTCGAACAGGCCGGCATAATGGTTCTCGACGCGTTGCAGATGGTGGAACAGGGCGGCCAGAAAATCGTCGGCCGAGGGATAACCCATAAAGGTCGCGAAGGCGCCGAACTCCTCGGCGCTTTCGGGCAGCGTCTGTGTCTGGCGATCCTCGACCATCTGAATGCGGTGCTCGACCGTGCGCAGGAATTCGTAGGCGGCGGCCAGATCGCCGGCGGCGCGCGGCTCGACGCGGCCGGCGGAGACCAGCGCATCGATCGCCCGGACCGTCGAGCGTTCGCGCAGGCTGGCGTCGCGCCCGCCGAAGATGAGCTGCTGGGTCTGGGCAAAAAACTCGATCTCGCGGATGCCGCCGCGGCCGAGCTTGACATCGTGCCCCGGCAGGCCGCCCGGCGAGCGGATCGATCCGCCGCCGCGCCGGGCGTTGATCTGGCGCTTGATGGAATGCACGTCCTGAATGGTTGCGAAATCGAGATTCCGACGCCAGATGAAGGGTCTCAGCCGATCGAGAAAGGCGGTGCCCGCTGCCATGTCGCCGGCCACGATGCGCGCTTTGATCATCGCAGCGCGCTCCCAGTTCTGGCCCATGCTCTCGTAGTAGACTTCCGCTGCGTCGACCGAGAGGGCGACCGGGGTCGAGGCCGGGTCCGGGCGCAGGCGAAGATCGGTGCGGAAAACATAGCCGTCGGAGGTGCGCTTCTGCAGCAGATCGACCAGTCCCTGGGTCAGCCGCACCATTTCGCGCTGGAGTCGTTCGGGGCGCGCAACCGGGACGACCTCCGGATCGAAGAAGACAATGAGGTCGATATCGCTCGAATAGTTCAGCTCGTGGGCGCCCAGCTTTCCCATGCCGATCACGAACAGGCCGCTGGCCCGGTTCGGCGCTCGCACGTCGGGATCGAGCGTGAAGACGCCGCGGCCGGCCGCCTCGCGGACTAGGGAGTCGAGCGCGGAACCGATCGCCCAATCGGCAAAGTCGCTGAGCGTTGCCGTGATCGCCGGCACCGCCCAGGCGCCAGAGAGATCGGCCAGCGCAATGCCCAGCGCAACCTGACGTCGGGCGACGCGGAGAATTCGCGAGACCGTCTCGATTTTCACGGTCCCCAGAAGCTCGCGCCGCGCCGTCTCCAGCCCGGCCCGGATCGCCGTGTCGTAGCCGACCGTAAAACACGCCAGCGCGAAGCCCGGATGCTTCAATAGACAATCGGAAAGAAAGGGACTATTGCCGAAACATGCGCGCAGGAGCGCCCCGTTCCGACTGTCGAGCAAGCGCGTTGCAGCTTCCCGCGCATCGCCCTCCAGTTCCTGCTCGACAGCAGCCGACCATCGATCCAGATTGCGCGCCAGCATATCCGGATCGGCCGGAGCCGGCGGTGCGCTCAGGCGGTGGAACGAACTCTCGGTCACCGGTTGTCCATCTTCTGCGTCTTTGCCGGGCCCGGACGATCCGTGCCGCCGGTCGGCCCGCGGGTGGGCCGCCGACCGCCGTATCGTCCGGAGCCACTATTCCTGTCTTCCCCTGATTAGGACGCCGTTCCGGTGATTCGCAAGCCGATCCGCATCGTCGTCAAGGGCCTGATCGTTACAATCGCACTTGTCGCCATCGCCCTGGGCGCGGTTGCATGGCGTCTCTATCTCGGCCCGGTCGACGCCGAATTCGCTGCCCGCCACATTCGGAAGGAGTTGGCTCGGTCATTCCCGGACCTGACGATCGGAATAGGCGGGATTCATGCCTTCTGGCCGGGCGAATTGTCCGGTTTGCCGTTGCGCAGCAAGGATTTGCGACTGGTCGGGAAGGACGGCGGCGAGATCGCGCATTTCCCGGAGGTCGTCGTGACCGTCGCCCCTCTGGCGTTGTTGATCGGGGAGGTGCGCCTGGAGTCGATTCGCCTCGTCGAGCCCGAGATCGCCCTGGAGCGAGATGTCCGGGGCAAAATCGCCCTGCGGGCCGGGGGCGCGGGGTCGGGCGGGCATGGCCGGTTTATTGCGATGTTGCTCGACCGCCTGTCCGGCGGGCCGGCGGACGCCCCGCCGCTCGACGCGTTGCAATCGATCGAAATTGCCGGCGGCAGCATTACGATTTCGGATCGGGCGACCCGGCAGGTGTGGCGCGGGGAGGCGCTGCAGACCGCATTGCGGCGCCGGCCGGACGGCATCGCCGCGCACCTCTCCGTCACGCTGCGGACCAGCGGCAAAACGGCCCGGATTGCCGGCAGCGCGGAATACCGCAAGGCAGCCGGTACCATTCTCGGAAACCTGACGTTCGACGGTCTGGACCCTGCGGTCCCGGCATCTGTCTGGAAGCCTCTCGCGGCGCTGGAACATCTGAAACTGCCGTTGTCCGGCAAGATATCCTTCGCGGGCTCGGACGCCGGGCGCCTGGACAGCGGAGCGCTGGAAATCGAAGGCGGCGCCGGAACGATCACCATACCGGGTGTCTATCGCGGCCCGGTCCGGGTCAAGTCGATGCACGTGTCGGCAGCGCTGAAAGCGGGCGCGCAAGCGGCTGACATCCGCCGGTTTCAGGTGGTGCTCGGAGATACGACGGCCGGGTTCACAGGCGCTGTGCAGCGGGTCGGGGACGGTCTTGCGGTCGATGGCAGCGCATCGCTTACCGGGTTCGGCGTCAGGGCGTTTCGGCGGCTCTGGCCAGCCAAAGTCGGCCCGGACGCCCGGCGATGGATTGTCCGCAACGTCGGCGCCGGGCGGGTGAAGCAGGTCGAGACCCGGTTTCGCCTTACCTTGCGCAGCGGCAAGAAGCCGGCGGTGCGATTGCATCGCCTTGACGGCCGGTTCGGCTTCGAGAGCCTGAAGGTTCGATTGCCCGGATCGTTCCCCGAATTGCGGGAAGCCCGGGGCGAAGCCCGCTTCCGGCCCGACAGGATCGACTTCCGGTTCGAACGGGCGCGCGTGGGGCAAAGCGTGGTGAGCGCCGGTTCGGCCCGAATCGGTGGCCTTGGCGGCGCTGCCGAAAAAATAAACATCGACGGCACGATCGAGGGGCCGGTGCAGGATTTCCTGCGCCTGATCGACCGTAAGTCGCTGGCGTCCGTGCGAAAATTGGGGGTCGATACCGCCTCGATCCGAGGGCGCGCAAGGCTCCGGCTGAAGGCGGCTTTCCCGCTCGTCAAGCGCCTGTCTCTGAAAAACGCCGCCTTCGCGGCCGAGGGGCCGCTCTACGAAATTTCCTGGCCGAAGGCGCTGTTCGGCCTCGACATCGCCCGGGGCCGGTTTGACCTGACGGTCGGCAAGACCGGCTTCAAACTGGAAGGCGAGAGCAGGATCGCAGGTTCCCCGGCCAGACTGGCGTGGCAGGAAAAGTTCGGGCCGGTATCGAAGTCCTGGCGCCGGCGGCTGTCGGTCAAGGGCGCGACGACGCCGAAGGTGCTGCTCGCGGCGGGCCTCGATATCCGCCGGTTCCTGTCCGGTCCGTTCAACGCCGACGTCACGGTCAGCGCGTTCGACAATGGCCGCACGGTCATTGACGGCGCGTACGATTTTAGCCGGTCGCGCTTGAAGCTGCCCGTTCTCGGCCTTGCGAAACCGCCGAAGCAACCGGCCCGTGGGTCCGCAAGCCTGGTCGTCGTCAACGGCCGGCTCGCAGCGGTTTCCCGATTTGCCCTGCAATCGTCGCCGGTGACCGTGAAGGGAAAAGCGACGTTGGAGAAGAACGGACGGACGCTGCGCCGCCTGATCCTCGACCGGCTGGCGACCGGGCGCACGAATCTGTCTGCAGTTCTCGAACGGCGCACCAAGGCGGGGCGTCGCCTCAGACTGACGGGCAAGTCCCTCGACCTCGCGCCGTTCCTGAAGGAACCGCCGGCGAAGTCGAAACGCGCCGGCCCGGTCCGGCGCAGCGTCATACCTGTCGTTGAGCCGCTGGACATCGGTTTCAAGCTCGATCGACTGTTCGTTTCGAAAGACTTGCCCCTCTGGTCGGCGGCCGGCTCGGCGCGGCACGATGGTAAGGATTTTCGCAGGCTGCGCCTGGCGGCGGCGCTGCCGTCCGGCAAGTCGCTCAGCCTGCGCCTGACGCCGGTCGGCGGCGGCCAGACGATCGCGATTACTTCCGACGATGGCGGCGGCGCCCTGCGCGCCCTCGGCATCGTCGGCAGTCTGCGCGGCGGTCTTCTCTCCATCCAGGCTGTGCGCCGGCCCGCGCTCAAGGACAAGCCGATATCGGGCACCCTGAAATTAAAGAGATTCGATATCGAACGGGCGCCGGCGGTCGCCCGGTTCTTCGCCGCTGCGGAACGTCGCCGGATCGACGGCAGCATCCGCATGCAGCGGCTGGAAATGAAATTCGACCTGGAGGGCGATCGGCTTCTGATCCGTAGCGGCCAGGCCTACAGCAGTCTGGTCGGCGTCACGGCGTCCGGCCGGATCGACCGGAAGAAGCGGGATGTCCGGCTGCGCGGTACGCTCGTGCCGCTCTATGCGCTGAACAGCGTTTTCGGCAAGGTGCCGATTATCGGCGACCTGCTGATCGGCGAGAAAGGCAGCGGCCTGCTGGCTGCCCATTTTACCGTCAAGGGCACCCTGGACAAACCCAGGTTTAACGTGAACCCGGTCTCGTTGCTTACGCCCGGTGCCATCCGCCGGATTTTCGATTTCGGCAGCGCCCGCGAGGGCCGCAAGGGTAAGCCGAAATAGGGCGCTAACCCGGCCGCACCAGGACGTGGCGTTTCTTGCCGGCGGAAAGCTTGATCGCGCCGTCGGCATTGAGCGCATCGGCGCCGATCGGCGCGTTCTCGTCTTTCACCTGTCTGTCGTTGACCCGGGCGCCGCCCCCCTTGATCAGCCGGCGCGCCTCGCCGCCGCTGGTTGCCAGCCCGGCGCGCCGGAACAGGTCGAAGGCCGGGATGCCGCGCTCCAGATCGCTTGCCGGCATTTCGAGAACCGGCAGGTCATCGCCCAGTTTGCCCTGCTCGAAGGTCTGGCGCGCCGTTTCCGCCGCTGCCTCGGCCGCCTCCCGGCCGTGCAGCATGGCGGTCGCCGCCGTCGCCAGCACCTTCTTCGCCTCGTTGATCCCGGCGCCTTCCAACGCTTCGAGCCGGGCAATGTCGCCGAGCGGCAGTTCGGTGAACAGGCGCAGGAAACGGCCGACGTCGGCGTCTTCCGTGTTGCGCCAGAACTGCCAGTATTCGTAGGCGCTCAGCTTGTCGGCATTGAGCCAGACCGCGCCTTGGGCGGTCTTGCCCATCTTCGCGCCCGAGGCGGTGGTGATGAGGGGCGAGGTCAGGCCGAACAACTCACGCTGCTCGACGCGCCGGCCCAGTTCGACGCCGTTGACGATGTTGCCCCACTGGTCCGAACCGCCGAGCTGGAGCGAACACTCGTAGCGCCGCGCCAGTTCGACGAAATCGTAGGCCTGGAGGATCATGTAGTTGAATTCCAGGAAGGTGAGCGGTTGTTCCCGGTCCAGCCGCAATTTCACGCTGTCGAATGTCAGCATCCGGTTGATCGTGAAATGCCGGCCGTATTCGCGCAGGAAATCGACATAGGCGAGGCCGTCCAGCCAGTCGGCATTGTTCGCCATCACCGCGTCGGCCGGCCCGTCGCCGAAGGCCAGGAATTTCTCGAAAACGCTGCGGATGCCCGCCATGTTCGCCGCGATCTGGGCGTCGCTGAGCAGCTGGCGGGCCGAATCCTTGCCGGAGGGGTCGCCGACCTTGGTCGTGCCACCGCCCATCAGGACGATCGGCTTGTGCCCGGTCTCCTGCAACCGGCGCAGCAGCATGATCTGGAGCAGGCTGCCGACATGCAGGCTGTCCGCCGTGCAGTCGAACCCGATATAGGCCGTCACGATCCCGCTGGCGGCTCTGGCGTCCAGCGCCGCAGCGTCGGTGCACTGGTGGACGTAGCCGCGCTCGTGCAGGACGTTCATGAAATCGGATTTGAAGCCGGGCATGGGCCGCGCTATCTCCCTTTCGGCCGGAAAGCAACGGGTGGCGGGTACCCGATGGACCGGCGATCTAACACAGCGCGTTCGGCCGGACAAATCGGGATGCTCCCTTCAACCCTGCGGGTCGATCCATGACGCTACGCACCGCGATCGGAATGATGAGCGGCACGTCGCTCGACGGGGTCGACATCGCGTTGATCCGGTCCGACGGCGCCTGGCGGATCGAAACCGGACCGGCGCGGACTTACGCCTATGACGCGGCGCAGCGGGACGCGATCCGGGCCAGCCTGGGGCTGGAATCGGGTTCGGCGGCGGCGGTCGCCGCCGTGACCGAGGCCCACAAGGCGGCGCTTCGGGAATTCCTGGCCGCGGAAAAGCCGGAACCCGGTGGGATCGACTGGATCGGCTTCCACGGCCAGACGATCTTTCACGATCCTGGCAACGGCAAGACGGTTCAGATCGGGGATTCCGCAGCACTGGCGCAGGCGGCGGGCATTCCGGCGGTCAGCGATTTTCGCGCCGCGGACGTGCGCCGGGGCGGGCAGGGGGCGCCGCTGGCGCCGCTCTATCATGCCGCCCTCTCGGCCGGGCTGGAAAAGCCGCTTGCCGTGCTCAATCTCGGCGGCGTCGCCAACGTCACCTGGATCGGCGCCGGGGCGCCGGGCGGGGGCGTCGAAGATACGCCGCTTCTGGCGTTCGATACCGGGCCGGCGAGCGCGCTGCTCGATGACTGGATGGTGCGCAGGACAGGCGCCGCCTTCGACCGCGACGGGGAATCGGCCGCGCGCGGGACGGCGGATACCGGCCGCGTCGGCGCGTGGCTCGGCCACCCGTTTTTCCGGGCCGAACCGCCCAAGAGCCTGGACCGGAACACGTTCGATGCCGCGGTCGAAGACCTCGGAACGGATGACGGCGCGGCGACTCTGGCCGCCTTCACCGTGCAATGCGTCGCGCGCGCCCGCGAATGGATGCCGAAACCGCCGCGCCGCTGGCTCGTTACCGGCGGCGGGCGCAGGAATGGCTTTCTAATGGACAGCCTGCTCGATGCGCTCGACGCGCCGGTCGATCCCGTCGAAGCGGTCGGATGGGACGGCGACGCCCTCGAAGCCCAGGCGTTCGCCTGGCTGGCGCTCCGGGTTGTCGACGGGTTGCCGACCAGCCTGCCGTCGACAACCGGGGTGTTCGAGCCGACGACCGGCGGCGCGATCAGCCGGCCGGGGTGAAGCGTTGCCGCCTACCGGCGGCCGCCGATGGCGCGTTTGCGCGGCGTTGCCAGAGCCACGTCCAGATATTGCTCGACATGGCCTTGCATCTCCTCGAGATGCTCGTTGAAGAAGTGGTCGCAGTCTTCGACCACCCGCAGATCGATCACGACGCCCTTCTGGGTCATCAGCTTCTCGGCCAGCTTTTCCACGGATTCCAGCGTAACCAGCGTATCCGCCCGGCCATGCACCATGAGGCCGGAGGAGGGGCAGGGCGCGAGGAAGGAGAAATCATACATGTTGGCCGGCGGCGCGACGGTGATGAAACCGTCCAGTTCGGGCCGGCGCATCAGAAGCTGCATGCCGATCCAGGCGCCGAAGGAAAATCCGGCGACCCAGCAGCCCGAGGCATTTTCGTTATGCTGCTGCATCCAGTCCAGCGCGGCTGCGGCATCGGAAAGCTCGCCCTCGCCGCGGTCGTAAACGCCCTGGGACCGCCCGACGCCACGGAAATTGAAACGCAGGGTGGAAAAGCCCCGCCGGGCGAAGATGTGATAAAGGCGGTAGACGATCTTGTTGTTCATCGTCCCGCCATGTTGCGGGTGGGGATGCAGGATCAGCGCGATCGGCGCATTCGGCCTTCTGCTGTGGTGGTAGCGGCCTTCCAGCCGGCCGTCCGGGCCGGGAAGAATTACGTCAGGCATCCGGGAGCGTCCCTTCGTTCGGCCTCGGTCCCCGTCGGCGCGCTCAATCGGGCGGAATACCGAAAGAAAGCCACCCAACTCGCGCGTCTTGACCGCTATGGGGCGCGCATTATCTGGTGAATCGGCCCATGAGGCGCAAGCGGTGCAACCTGGCGCCGGTACAGATCGAGCGCCGGACCATATGCTTCTGCACCGCCGGTGTTTCAAGCGCCAGATTGTAGCGGAGCGGCGGCGGCCGGCCCCGCCGGCGCCCGGTCAGGCAGGAGCGGACACGACATGTTTCGCACAATGCGCGACGAGATCGGCGGGATCATGGCCCGCGACCCTGCGGCCCGGAGCGGCTTCGAGGTCGTCCTCAACTATCCGAGCTTCCATGCCATGCTGTTCTACCGCGTGGCGCGGTGGTTCTGGGTGCACCGGTTGTACCCGCTCGGCCGCTGGATCTCGCAGTGGGGCCGGTTCTGGACCGGGATCGAGATTCATCCCGGCGCGAAGATCGGCAAGCGCCTGTTCATCGACCACGGCATGGGGGTTGTGATCGGCGAAACCGCAGAAATCGGAGACGACGTGACCCTGTATCACGACGTAACCCTGGGCGGGACGTCGCCGAGCGTCGATTCCGAAGCCCAACGCAATGTCAAACGCCATCCGACGCTGGAAGACGGCGTGATTGTCGGTTCCGGCGCCCAGGTGCTGGGGCCGATCACGGTCGGCGCCAACGCCCGGGTGGGCGCCAATGCCGTCGTGGTGCGCGACGTGCAACCGAACGTCACCGTCACCGGCATTCCGGCCAAGACCGTGATGCCGAAAGACAAACGGACGGTAAAGAAATTCGTGGCCTACGGTACGACGGACGACCTGAGCGACCCGATGGTCCCGGCGATCGAAGCGCTGCGCAGCCAGGTTCAGGTCCTGACCGAGCGGATCGAAGAACTCGAAGCCGAACGGGAAGGGCGCGAGAAACCGCCCACCGCCAAATCCGCCTGACGGCCCGCCCGCCTTCCGCCGGCCGAACCCGATCGTTTCACTCTGCTATCGAGGCCTCAGCGACCGATGAACCGCGTTTATCTCGATCACAACGCCAGCGCGCCCCTGCGTCCCGAATCCGCGGCGGCAATGACGGCGGCCATGGCCTTGCGGGGCAATCCTTCGTCCATTCACGGCGAGGGGCGTGCGATGCGCGCCGTGGTCGAGGATGCCCGCGCCGATGTGGCGGCGCTGGCCGGTTGCGACCCCGCCTCGGTCATCTTCACCAGCGGCGCGACGGAAGCCAACGCCATGGCGATGAAGCGGTCGCCGGGGCCGGTCGCCGCCGCCCTGATCGAACATCCGTCGATTCTCGAGAATATCGGGGACTTCAGGGAGATTGCGAGCATTCCGGACGGGTCGATCGATCTGAATGCATTGCAAACCCTGATGGAGGGGCCGGAGGCCATCGCTACGGTCGCGGTCATGGCGGCAAACAACGAGACGGGGGTGATGCAGCCGGTCGCCGAGGCCGCCGGGCTGTGCCGGGCGCACGGCGCCCATCTGCATGTCGATGCCGTTCAGCATGCCGGCAAGGCCGATCTCTCGGAGGTCTGGCCCCATTGCGACAGCATGAGCGTGACCGCCCACAAGATCGGCGGGCCGACCGGCGTCGGCGCCCTGATCGTCAGGGATCCGGGCGATTGGCCGGCGCTGATCGCCGGGGGCGGGCAGGAGCAGCGCCTCCGATGCGGCACTGAAAACGTTCCCGGCATCGCCGGGTTCGGCGCGGCGGCGAAGGCGGCGGCGCAGGAGGCCGATGGCTGGACCGACGTGCGCGACCGGCGCGACCGTCTCGAAGCGGCGATGCGCGACGCGGTTCCGGAGATCCGGGTCATCGGCGGCGCAGCCCGGCGGCTGCCCAACACCAGTTGTACGGCCGTTCCCGGCGTCCCGTCGTCTCTGATGACCATGCGCCTCGATCTTGCCGGGATTGCTATTTCGGCGGGATCGGCCTGTGCGTCGGGCAAGGTGGCGGCGTCGCCGGTGCTTTCGGCCATGGGGGTTGAGGACGAGCTTGCACAGTCGGCCATCCGGGTCAGCCAGGGGCCGTACACGACGGACGGCGATATCGATCGTTTCCTGTCCGCCTGGCGCGAGACCGTCGCCGCCAAAACTGCAAGATAACTGCCGCGAATCCGGCGTTCTGCGCGCCGTTGCCGCGCCCCGCTTCCCGTCCTGCGGCAATACCGCACCGGATCGGTCTTGAATTCGCGCTGACCGTCCTACCTTAAACCGCACAAATCCGGTCCGGTTTACCGGCCGCGCCGGTCGAAATTCGGGAGGTCTGCCCGTGCTGCGCCTGAACAGGATTACCGATTATGCCGTCGTCGTGCTGACTCAAATGGCGAACGAGCCGGACAAGCGCGTAACCGCGCCGCAATTGTCGGAGGAATCGAACGTGCCGGCGCCGACCGTCGCCAAGGTGCTGAAGGCGCTGGCCAGGGAAGGCGTGCTCGCCTCCCAGCGCGGCGTGAACGGTGGCTACCGGCTGGCCCGGCCGGCCGGCGATATTTCGATGCTTGAGGTCATTCGCGCGCTGGAAGGGCCGATCAGCCTGACCGCGTGCGTGGATGGCGCCGAAGGGGATTGCAATGTCGAATTGCTGTGCCCGGTGCGCGGTAACTGGGACCGGGTCAATACGGCGATCCGGAGCGCGCTTGCCGACGTAAGCCTGGAGGATATGGCCATTCCCACGATGTTCGGGGTCCCGTTCCGGGCGGCGGAAGGCGCTGCAGGTGTCCACCTGGCGGGGGAGGCGCGCTAGCCATGGCTGCAACCGCACAGACCGTTGCCCAGGTCCGCGATCTCGGCAAGTACAAGCATGGCTGGGAAACCGAGATCGAGATGGAGACGGCCCCCAAGGGGCTGAACGAGGACATCGTCCGCTTCATTTCCGCCCGCAAGGACGAGCCGGACTGGATGCTCGACTGGCGGCTCAAGGCCTATCGCCACTGGCTGACTATGGAAGAGCCGACCTGGGCGATGGTCGACTATCCGGCGATCGATTTTCAGGACATCTACTACTACGCCGCGCCCAAGAGCACGGCAGGGCCGAAAAGCCTCGACGAGGTCGATCCGGAACTGCTGCGGACCTACGAGAAGCTCGGCATTCCGCTGAAGGAGCAGGAGGTTCTCGCCGGCGTCCAGGGCGCGCCCAGGGTCGCCGTCGACGCCGTGTTCGATTCGGTCTCGGTCGCCACCACCTTCAAGAAGGAGTTGGAGAGCCACGGCGTCATCTTCTGCTCGATCTCCGAGGCGCTGCAGAACCATCCGGAGTTGGTGCGCAAATATCTCGGCACCGTGGTGCCCTATACGGACAATTTCTACGCGACGCTGAATTCGGCGGTCTTCTCCGACGGCTCGTTCGTCTACATCCCGCCGGGCGTGCACTGCCCGATGGAATTGTCGACCTATTTTCGCATCAACGCGAAGGACACCGGCCAGTTCGAGCGGACGCTCATCATCGCCGACGAGGGCAGCTACGTCTCCTATCTCGAAGGCTGCACGGCGCCGATGCGCGACGAGAACCAGCTTCACGCCGCGGTCGTCGAACTGGTCACGCTGAAAGACGCCGAGATCAAGTATTCGACCGTTCAGAACTGGTATCCCGGCGACGAGAACGGCAAGGGCGGCATCTACAATTTCGTCACCAAGCGCGGCGCCTGCCGCGGCGACGATTCGAAGATCCGCTGGACCCAGGTCGAGACCGGCTCGGCGATTACCTGGAAATACCCGTCCTGCATCCTGCAGGGCGACAATTCCGTCGGCGAGTTCTATTCCGTCGCCATCACCAACAACGCGCAGCAGGCCGATACCGGCACCAAGATGATCCATCTGGGCCGCAACACGCGCTCGCGCATCATCTCCAAGGGCATTTCGGCCGGCCGGGCGCGCAATACCTATCGCGGGTTGGTGCGCATGGGCCCGAAGGCCGCGGAGGGGCGCAATTTTACCCAATGCGATTCGCTGCTGATCGGCGACCGCTGCGGTGCCCATACCGTGCCTTATATCGAGAGCCGGAACCGGACCGCCAAGGTGGAGCACGAGGCGACGACCTCGCGGATCGGCGAGGACCAGCTGTTCTATTGCCGCCAGCGCGGCATCGGCGAGGAGGATGCCGTGGCGCTGATCGTCAACGGCTTCTGCAAGGAAGTGCTCCAGGAACTGCCGATGGAGTTTGCCGTCGAGGCCCAGAAACTCGTCAGCATCAGCCTCGAGGGGAGCGTCGGCTGACGGGCCTCTGCGGGAATACCGTCCAGCGCCTCGAGTATGAACAGGTGGACTTTGGAAAACATGCTTGAAATCAAGAACCTGCATGCCTCTGTTGGCGGAAAGCCGATCCTGAACGGGGTGGATCTCGCTGTCGCCCCAGGCGAGGTCCATGCCGTTATGGGACCGAATGGCTCCGGCAAGAGCACGCTCAGCTATGTGCTTTCCGGCCGCGACGGCTACGAGGTCTCCGACGGCAGCGTCCTGTTCAAGGGCGGGAACCTGCTGGACCTCGATCCCGAAGAGCGGGCGGCGGCCGGCCTCTTCCTCGCCTTCCAGTATCCGGTCGAAATTCCGGGCGTCACCAACATGACCTTCCTGAAACACGCGCTGAACGGGTTGAAAGTGCAGCGCGGGGAGGAAGAGCTCGACGCCATGCAGTTCCTGAAGCTGGTCCGGCAGAAGGCCAAGGCGCTGGGCATGAGCGACGACATGTTGAAGCGCGCTGTCAACGTCGGCTTTTCAGGCGGCGAGAAGAAGCGCAACGAAATTCTGCAGATGGCGGTGCTGGAGCCGGCGTTCGCCGTGCTCGACGAAACCGACAGCGGCCTGGATATCGACGCCCTGAAGATCGTCGCCGACGGCGTCAATGCCCTGCGCGGGCCGGCGCGGTCCATGCTCGTTATCACGCATTATCAGCGTCTGCTCGACTATATCGTGCCGGACCGGGTCCATGTGCTGGCCGGCGGCCGCATCGTGACCTCCGGCGGCAAGGAGCTGGCCCTGCAACTCGAAGACGAGGGCTATGGCGCCTTCGCCGCCAGGGCGGCCTGACCCGTGGCGACTCTGGTCCCCATCGATGGTCCGGCGGCGAATCCCGACTGGCTGAGCGGCTGGCGCGCCGGCCCGGGCAATGGAACGGCCGCGGCGCCGGATTGGCTGCCACCGGTCCGGGCCGAGGCGGCCGGGCGGTTTGCTGCGCGCGGCCTGCCCAACCGGCGGATCGAGGACTGGCGCTATACCAATCTAGCCCAGTTGACCGGCCTGGAACTGGACTGGGCGCCGGCGCCCGCCGAAGTCGCGAAGGAGAGCCTGCCGGCCCTCGTCTTCGGCCGGGAAGCGGATTGCCGGCTCGTCCTGGTCAACGGGCAGGTCCGGCCAGCGCTGTCCGCGGTGCCGGCGCTGCCCGAAGGCACGATACTGACCTCCCTGGCCGAAGCGCTGGCGACCGGGCATCCCGGCGTTGCAGACCTGCTGCGGGAGCGGGTGACGGTCGACGACGGCGCTCTCAAGGCGCTGAATGACAGCTGGCTGGAAGACGGCTATGTCCTGATCGTCCCTGAAGACGTGACGGTCGACCTGCCGATTGAGATCCTCTCCGTCGGCACCGGCGGCGCCCTGCCGCCGGCCTACCAGCCGCGCAACCTGATAATCGCGGGCGCGCGCAGCCGCGTGACGGTGGTCGAACACCATGTCGGCCTGTGCATCGGCGGTTACTTCGCCAATGTCGTGACCGACGTCGCCGCCGGGCCCGAAGCCATCGTGCGCCACTGCAAGGTCCAGGACGAATCGAAGGAAGCGATCCACGTCGCCTTGCTCGACGCAACGCTCGGCCGCGACGCCATGTTCGACAGCTTCTGCTTCACCCTGGGCGGCCGGATTTCACGCAACGAACTGCGCGTTTCGCTGGATGGCCCGGGCGCCCATTGCCGCCTCAACGGCGCCTATCTGGTCGGCGGGCATCAGCATTGCGATCACACGACCGCCGTCGATCATGCCGCGCCGGAAACCCATAGCGACCAGCTCTACAAGGGTGTGCTGGACGGGCGCGCCCGCGCCGTGTTCCAGGGCAAGGTCGTGGTCCGGCAGGACGCGCAGCAGGTCGAAGGCCACCAGATGAGCCGCGCCCTGCTGCTGTCGGAAACCTCCGAGGTCAACACCAAGCCCGAACTGTTCATCCATGCCGACGACGTGCAGTGCAGCCACGGCGCGACCGCCGGCGACCTGGACGCCGAGGCGCTGTTCTACCTGCGCTCGCGCGGCGTGCCGGAGGGGCAGGCCCGGCAGCTTTTGGTCGAAGCCTTCCTGAACGAGGCCATCGATGCCGTGGCGCTCGCCGGCATGCGCCTGCCCTTGGAGCAGAACGTGGCGCGCTGGATGGGGGAGCGCCCCCAACCGACCCCATGACTGCAATTCCAGCCATTCGCGAGATGCCGGCCCGCGGCCGCAATACCTACGACCCTGCCGTCGTGCGGGCGGATTTCCCGATCCTGTCGCGTACCGTCTACAACAAGCCGCTGCGGTTCCTCGACAACGGCGCGAGCGCGCAGAAGCCGCAATCCGTCCTCGATGCGCTGCAAAACAGCTATGCCCGCGAATACGCCAACGTCCATCGCGGCGCCCATTTCCTGAGCGGCGCGGCGACCGAAGCCTATGAAGGCGTGCGCGAGAAAGCGGCCGGACTGCTGAACGCGCCCGGCCCCGACACTATCGTATTCACCAAGAACGTGACCGAGTCGATCAATCTGGTCGCCTGTTCCTGGGCCGAGGCCCATCTCTCGGCCGGCGACGAGATTGTCATCACCGAGATGGAGCACCACGCCAATATCGTGCCCTGGCAGCTGCTGCGCGACCGCAAGGGGGTCGTGCTCAGGGTCGCGCCGGTGGAGGACGATGGCAGTTTCGATCTCGACCGCTTCGCCGCCCTGCTGACGGAACGGACGAAGCTGGTCTCCGTGACCCATGTCTCGAACGTCCTCGGCACGGTCGTCCCGGTCGCCGAGGTGACGCGCCTGGCGAAGACGGTCGGCGCCTGCGTCCTGATCGACGGCGCTCAGGGGATCGTCCACCAGCCGGTCGACGTGCAGGCCATCGGCTGCGATTTCTATGCCTTTACCGGCCACAAGCTCTATGGGCCGACAGGCGTCGGCATCCTTTACGGCAGGTCGGACCGGCTCGAAGCGATGCCGCCCTGGCAGGGCGGCGGCGACATGATCGATTCGGTCTCGTTCGAGCAGACCGTCTATGCCGAACCGCCAATGCGGTTCGAGGCCGGCACGCCGCCTTTCGTGCAGGCCATCGGCCTCGGCGCGGCCATCGACTATGTCCAGGCGCTCGGCATGGAGGCCATCGGCGCCCACGAGCATGCCCTGCGCGCGCATGCGTTCGACGTGTTGCGCGACGTTCCCGGCGTGCGCCTGATCGGCGAGGCGCCGGACAAGGCGGCCATCATGTCCTTCGTCGTCGATGGCCTGCATTCCCTCGACGTCGGCGCAATTCTCGACCGGCAGGGGATTGCCGTGCGCGTCGGCCATCATTGCGCCCAGCCCCTGATGGCGCGGATGGGCATCGAATCGACGGTCCGGGCTTCCATGGCGCTCTACAACACGGCGGAAGAAATCGATGCGCTGGCCGCCGGCATCCGCCATGCGCAGAAGCTGCTGGGTTAGGCGCGATGGACCTGTCGGTTTACGAGGACTACGCGGAGACACTCGAAGCGCTCGACGACGAGATGCGCTTCGAATACCTGCTCGATATCGCGAAGAAAAAGCGGGGCGAACCGTTCCCCGAAGAGGCGATGGGCGACGCCCACCTGATGCACGGCTGCATGTCGCGGGTGTGGATCATCCATGACATCGCGGACGATCGTCACTATTTCCGCGGCCATTCCGATGCCGCCATCGTCAAGGGCCTCGTCGCCATGATGACCGACAGTTTCAGCGGCCTGACGACGGCGGAACTGGCGCAGATCACCCTGGATCATGTGCGCCGGCTCAATCTCGGTGCGCTGACCACGCAGCGCCAGGTCGGCATGATGGCGATGCTGAAACATATCCAGAAGCTGGCCGGCGCCCGGCCGGGCATCCAGGCCGCCTGACGATGGCCGGCAGCGCCGACACCGGATCAGGCGTGCCCGGCCTCGCCGATTTCATGGACGGGCCGGCCGAAGAGGGGCTGACCGCTGTCGCCGGCTCGGCGCTCGAAAACCCGAAAGGGCGGGCCGGCCGGGACGCGGTGATCGAGGCGCTGAAAACCGTCCACGACCCGGAAATCCCGGTCAACATCTACGATCTGGGTTTGATCTACGAAGCCGACCGCCGGCTGAACGGCAATGTCGAGATCACCATGACGCTGACCGCGCCGCATTGCCCGGTCGCCGGCGAGATGCCCCAACAGGTCGCCGACGCGGTGGCCGCGGTCGACGGAGTCGGGGTCGTCAAGGTGACGCTCACCTGGTCGCCGCCCTGGACGCCGGACCATATGAGCGACGACGCGAAATTTATTCTTGATATGTTCTAGGCAGGACGCTATTTCTTGTCTTGGAAACCTGGGAAAAGCCGATGACGGACAGCGCCGCGAAAAAGAAAAAAGTCGTTGTATTGAAAAGAAAAAAGAAAAATTCCGCAACCGACGAATTCATGAGTGTCAAAAGCAAAACCCTGTCCGATCACCTTCACGCCACCACTCGCGCGAAATATCCGTGGAATTCCGTTAAGAAATCTGCCTGATGCCGAAGGAACGGGAAATTTTCGCCGGCCTGATCGAACAGCAAGGCGAACCCGATACGGCGGTCCTGCTTACCCTCGGCCTGTTCCACTACCACAAGTGGGACCGGATTGTAGATTGGGAGCGGCAGAATGACGGCAAACCTCTAACCGTCGAGCAACAGTACAGGATAGGCAACGAATTTTCGCCGGAAGACGTCCGCCGCTATCGCCAAATTTCCAATAGGACGATCAAGGATTTGCAGCAACAGGCGCTGCTGGACGATCTGGATTCGGCCTTTGAGCGACACCGTGAAAACTGGTGGCGCGGGTTCGGCCAAAGCTTCGCTGCAGCCCTTGCCTACAGCGTCCTGCTGCTCATCTTGTATATTGTTGTACGTTGGCTAGGTTCCGATCTGGCGATGATCGTTGGGCGTGTCGCCGAATAAGCTGCTCCAACCGAAAACGAGTCGATGCCCATGATGCCACAGGTAATCACGCTGACCGACCGCGCCGCCGACCAGGCCAGAGCCTTGATCGCCAAGTCGGAGGAGGAGGTGCTGGGCCTGCGTGTCGGTGTGAAGTCCACCGGCTGCTCCGGCATGAGCTATTATGTCGAATACGCCCGGGAGCAGAAGAAGTTCGAGGATGTGGTCGAGGACAAGGGTGTCAGGATCTTCATCGAGCCCTCGGCGACCATGTTCCTGTTCGGCAGCGAAATGGACTGGGTGGAAGACCGCTTCAACGCCCGGTTCGATTTCGTCAATCCCAACGAAAAGGGCCGGTGCGGCTGCGGAGAATCCTTCACGGTCTAGACTTCGATTCCCGACAAATCATTACATTTCCTGACAGCCCGCTACCGCTGACGCACGACGCGACCCAAGGTCGCCGGAACTGCCATGCCCAAAGTCACCTTCGTCGAGCGCAACGGCAATCTGCGGGAAATCGAGGCCCGGGTCGGTCAGACGCTGCTGGAAATCGCGTGGGACAACGATCTCGACGTCGAGGGGGCGTGCGAAGGCTCGATGGCCTGCGCGACCTGCCACGTCATCGTCGATCCGGCCTGGTTCGACCGGCTGCCCGATCCTTCCGAGGATGAGGAGGATATGCTCGACCTGGCCTATGACATCCAGAAGACATCCCGCCTCGGCTGCCAGATTACGTTAACCGATGCGCTGGACGGGCTCGTTGTGCGTCTGCCGAAGGACGTCCGCAACATGCTGCTGTGACATGTCCGAAGACCTGACAAAACCGGTTTACGACGGCGCGCTGTTCAACCGGCTGCGGGCCGGCGCCGGCGCGCAGTGGGACGCCTATGTCGGGCACGAATTCGTCCGGCAGCTCGGTTCCGGCAGCCTGGCGGAGCCGGCGTTCCGGCATTACCTGATCCAGGACTACCTGTTTCTCATCCATTTCTCGCGGGCCTGGGCGCTCGCGGCCTACAAGGCCGAGACCCTGGCGGACATCCGGTCGGCTGCGGAGGTGCTGGCCGGCATTTCCGATACCGAAATGCGCCTGCACGTTGAATTCTGCGCGTCCTGGGGCCTGACCGAAGCCGACATGGAGGCCGCGCCGGAGGCGCCGGGCTGCCTTGCCTATACCCGCTACGTGCTGGAGACCGGCCTGCGCGGCGACCTGCTGGACCTGCATGTCGCGCTCGCCCCCTGCGTGGTCGGTTACGGCGAGATCGGGCGGACGCTCGGCAATCTCGAGGCGGTGGCGAATAACCCCTACCGTGCCTGGATCGACATGTATTCGGGCGAGGAGTATCAGGGGGTCGCGCGGGGCGCCGCCGCCGCCCTGGACGATCTCTGGGCCCGCCGCGGCGGCGAAGCCCGCCTTCCCGCGGTGCAGAAGATTTTCGACGAAGCGACCCGGCTCGAATCGGGTTTCTGGCAGATGGGACTGGATGCAGTATGACCGGGCCTGCCGCAAACCGGAGAATCCGGAACCGGGCGGATATCAAGGCCCTGGAGGCGGCGACCGCGGACGGCTTCCTGCCCGTCGCCTCGACCTGGGAACTGCTCGCCCGGGGGCGCGACCTGTTCGGCGACCGGCCGGCCTTTCGCTTCCTCGAAACCGGCATGCCGGGCGGCCCGGCGGTCGAAATCACCCATGCCGACCTGTTTGCCCGGGTGACCCAGGCGGCCAACCTGTTTACCGATCTCGGCGTCGGCCCGGACGACGCGGTCGCCATGCTGGCGCCGAACATCCCGGAGGCGCACTTCGCCCTGTGGGGCGGGTCCGCGGCGGGACGGGCCTGCCTCGTCAACAATCTGCTCAACACCGACCATATCGTGGAACTGGTCGAAGCGGCCGGCGCGAAGGTGCTGGTGGCGCTGGGGTCGGACCCGGCGCTCGATATCTGGCGCAAGGCCTTGGACGTCTGCGACCGGGCGCGGGGCCTCAACGCCGTCCTGTCGATCGGCGGCGCGCAGGACGGGGCGGACGATTTTGCCTCTGCGATCGCCGGCTATCCCGCCGACCGCCTGACTTCGGGCCGCGCGATCGGGCGGGACGATATCGCGTCCTGCTTCCATACCGGCGGCACGACCGGTGCGCCGAAACTGGCGCTGCACAGTCACGGCAACCAGGTGCATGTCGCGTGGTCCGCCAGCCAGATGTTCCATATCCGGCCGGACGATATGGCGATCAACGGCTTTCCGCTGTTCCATGTCGCCGGTTCGATGGTGTTCGGCCTCTCGCTTCTGGCCGGCGGCGCCGGCCTGCTGCTGCCGACCCGGCTGGGCGTCCGCCATCCCGAGGTCATCGCCCGTTACTGGGACCATGTCGCGGAGCATCGCGTGAGTTTTCTGTCCGCAGTCCCGACGCTGCTGGCGGCGCTGCTCAGCCAGCCCTACCCGGAGGCCGATATTTCGTGCGTGCGCCGCATGGTGATCGGCGGGTCGCCGCTGCCGACGGAAATGGCCGACGCGTTCGAGGAAACCTACGGCATTCCGGTGCGCAACGCGTTCGGCATGACCGAGAGTGCCGGCATCATTACCATAGAGCCCTACCTTGCGCCGGCGCGGGTGCGGGGATCCTGCGGCCTTCCCCTGCCCCATACCGAAGTCATCGCTGCGGCACTCGGCCCGGACGGCGCCGACGTCTCGAAGCCGGTCCCGCCCGGCGAAACCGGCGTGATCGCGGTGCACGGCCCCAACGTCAGTCCCGGCTACACCGATCGCAAGCGCAATGCCGGCACGTTCACCGAAGACGGCTGGCTGATCAGCGGCGATCTCGGCCATCTCGACGAGAACGGCTATGTTTACGTCACCGGCCGGTCCAAGGATGTCATCATCCGCGGCGCCCACAATATCGACCCCGCCATGGTCGAGGAGATCGTGAACCGGCATCCCGCCGTCGAAATGAGCGCGGCTGTCGGGCAGCCGGATGCCTATGCCGGTGAACTGCCGGTCGTCTACATCGCCCTCAAAGCGGGCGCTGCGGCGACCGAAGAGGAAATCCTCGCCTTCGTCGCGCCGCTGATAGCCGAACGGCCGGCCGTGCCGAAGCGGGTGCATATCCTGCCCGACCTGCCGCAGACCGCGCTCGGCAAGGTGTTCAAGCCGGCCCTGCGGCTGCAGTCGATCGAAAGGGTCTTCGGCGAAGCGCTGGCGCCCCTGCGGGAGGACGGCGTTACCGTGTCGGTGGCCGGGGAGCAATCGGCCGCCGGCCTGTCGGCCCGGATCGAACTGGGGGGCGATGCGCCGGAGGATGCGGCGGAACGGGTCAAGACGCTGCTGCGCGGTTTTCCGGTCGACTATGAGGTGGCGTTTGCCGGCTGACGGGCGGTCTGCCGGGCTTCCGGGCGATTGCGGCGCAACGTCTTGATCGGGTGGCAAAGCTTGAACGGTGGCGGAGGCGGCCTTATACGCTCCCCGCGCGCCGGCGGCCCGTTCCGGCTTTTCCGGGCGCTTCCGGACCGGGCGGGCGTGGCGGAATTGGTAGACGCGCTGGCTTTAGGTGCCAGTGACGAAAGTCGTGGGGGTTCAAGTCCCTCCGCCCGCACCATCCGGCCATCCGGCCATCCGGCCATCCGGCCATCCGGCCATCCGGCCATCCGGATTGAACGGAGACGAACCGTCCGGGCGTCGGTGCCGCCCGGCTCGAAAGATTGGAATTGCCGAGACATGCAGGTGACGGAAACGACGGCCGAGGGCCTGAAACGCGAATACAGGGTATCCATCCCGGCGACGGATATCGACGGCAAGGTCACCAGCAAGCTGGCCGAAGTCGGCAAGGATCTGCAGCTCCCCGGATTCCGCCGGGGCAAGGCGCCCCTTCCGGTCCTGAAGATGCGGTTGGGCAAGTCCGTACTGGGCGAGGTGCTGGAAGAGGCGCTCCAGGAAAGTGTCGCCAAGACGCTCGACGACAAGGAACTGAAGCCGGCAATGCAGCCGAAAATCGAAATCGGCGACTATAAGGACGGCGGCGACCTGGAATACACCATGTCGCTGGAAATCCTGCCCGAATTCCAGGTCATGGACCTCAAATCGATCAGCCTCGAACGGTTCAAGGTGCCGGTGAAAGAAGAAACGGTGGACGAGGCTGTCGCTTCGTTTGCCGAATCGCGGAAGGAATCCGAAGCGGCGCCGGAAGCGCACGAAGCGGCATCCGGCGACATCGCTGTCATAGATTTTCGCGGAACCGTGGACGGCGAGGCGTTCGATGGCGGAGAGGCGGAAGACTTCTACCTCAATCTGGGCAGCAATACCTTCATACCCGGATTCGAGGACCAGCTGATCGGCGCGAAAGCCGGCGACCGGATGGACGTGAAGGTCACCTTTCCGGAAGAGTATCGGGCCGAACATCTGGCCGGAAAGGACGCGGTCTTCGACGTTACGGTCAAGGAGCTGCGGACGGGAAAGCTGCCGGAAATCGACGATGCATTCGCGAAGTCCGTCGGCGCGGAAAATCTGAACGCGTTGAAGGAGGCCGTGAAGGCCGATATCGAGCAGAACTACAACGGCCTGACGCGAACCCGCCTGAAACGGGATCTGCTCGACATTCTCGCCGACGGCCACGATTTCGACCTGCCGCCCGGCATGGTCGAGGTCGAATTCGAGGCGATCTGGAAGCATTACGAAGAGCGCAAGGCCAATAACCAGCTCGACGAGGACGAGAAGGACAAGCCCGAAGAGGAATTGAAAGCCGGTTTCCGCGACATTGCCGAGCGCCGGGTGCGTCTGGGCATCGTGCTCAGCAAGGTCGGCGCCGAGCAGAATATCGAAGTGTCGAACGAAGAAATAAACCGGGCGATAGTGCGCGAGGCCCAGAATTATCCCGGCCGCGAGCGCGAGGTGCTGGAAGCCTACCAGAAGAACGCCCAGATGCAGGACAGCCTCAAGGCGCCGCTCTACGAGGACAAGGTGATCGACTACATCGTCGAACTGGCCGAAGTGAACGACAAGGAAACGACCCTGGAAGATTTCGCCGCAGAACCGGAGGATTGACCGGCGCCGGACGGTGGAAGGCGGCGCGAAATTTCCCGCCGCGGCGACCTGTCGTGAGGACGCCGGCGGGTCCGCGTCCCGGCCGGAGCGGGACTGGCAGCGGCGCCCGGCGCGGCCTATGTAGGGTCAACCCGCGCGGCGCCCCGGCGGCCGCCGCGACCCGCCTTCCTTGATAGCGACACCAATTCGAGAGAGCTGCATGCGCGATCCTGCCGAATTCTACATGAACACGCTCGTGCCCATGGTCGTCGAGCAGACCAACCGGGGCGAACGGGCCTACGACATCTATTCGCGCCTGCTGAAAGAGCGGATTGTTTTCATCACCGGCGGCGTCGAGGACCAGATGTCGTCGCTGATCTGCGCACAGCTGCTGTTTCTGGAAGCCGAGAACCCGACCAAGGATATCTCGATCTACATCAACTCGCCTGGCGGTATCGTGACCTCCGGCCTCTCGGTCTACGACACGATGCAATATATCCGGCCGGAAGTGTCGACGGTCTGCGTCGGGCAGGCGGCCTCGATGGGCTCGATGCTGCTCGCTGCCGGCGCTCCGGGCAAGCGGTTCGCGCTGCCGAATGCCCGCATCATGATCCACCAGCCGTCCGGCGGTTTCCAGGGCCAGGCGACGGACATCGAAATCCACGCCCGGGAAATTCTCGCGGTGCGTGCGCGGCTGAACGACATCTATGTCGCGCACACCGGCCAGGATCTTGCGGTGATCGAGGATGCGATGGACCGCGACCGCTTCCTGACGCCGGAGGAAGCGAGAGATTTCGGCATTATCGACGAAGTCGTGACCAACCGGCCGCAGGACAGCGAGAACGGCGACGGCACGTAAACCGGTGCCGCTTGCCTCAAGACCGATTCGATCTGGTCACGATGCGGCCCTGTCGCTATCATGCGCGCCCAACTCGACGTCTCGGGCCGCGTCGCTGCGGTTCGGGGCCAATCCGACCGATGCGGGTTTTCGATCCTAAAGCCGATCCTGACGGGGCCGAATACCGATGAGCAAATCCGGCAACGGCGATTCGAAGAACACGCTCTACTGCTCGTTCTGCGGCAAGAGCCAGCACGAAGTGCGCAAGCTGATCGCCGGGCCGACGGTGTTCATCTGCGACGAGTGCGTCGAGCTGTGCATGGACATCATCCGGGAGGAGAACAAGTCCAACGTCGTCAAGAGCCGCGACGGCGTGCCAACCCCGCTCGAGATCAACGATGTCCTTGACGACTATGTGATCGGTCAGCATCACGCCAAGCGCGTCCTGTCTGTGGCGGTGCACAACCATTACAAGCGCCTGGCCCACGGCGCGAAGTCCAACGGCGTCGAACTGGCCAAGTCGAACATCCTGCTGGTCGGCCCGACCGGCTGCGGCAAGACCCTGCTGGCCCAGACCCTGGCGCGGATCATCGACGTGCCCTTTACCATGGCCGACGCTACGACGCTGACCGAAGCGGGCTATGTCGGCGAGGATGTCGAAAACATCATCCTGAAGCTGCTTCAGGCGGCCGACTACAATGTCGAGCGGGCGCAGCGCGGCATCGTCTATATCGACGAGGTCGACAAGATCAGCCGCAAGGCCGACAACCCGTCGATCACGCGCGACGTTTCCGGCGAGGGCGTGCAGCAGGCGCTGCTCAAGATCATGGAGGGAACGGTCGCTTCCGTGCCGCCCCAGGGCGGACGCAAGCATCCGCAGCAGGAATTCCTCCAGGTCGATACCACCAACATCCTGTTCATCTGCGGCGGCGCCTTCTCCGGCCTGGAGAAGATCATTACGTCGCGCGGCCAGAGCAAGTCGATCGGCTTCGGCGCCGATGTCCGCGCTCCGGACGAGCGCAAGACCGGCGAAGTGTTGCGCGATCTGGAGCCTGAAGACCTGCTCAAATTCGGCCTGATACCCGAGTTCGTCGGACGGCTTCCGGTCATCGCGACGCTTGAGGATCTGGACGAGAACACGCTGGTCCGGATCCTGACCGAGCCGAAGAATGCGCTGGTCAAGCAATATCAGCGCCTGTTCGACATGGAAGGCGCCAAACTCAGTTTCACGGACGACGCCCTGGGTGCGATCGCCCGCAAGGCCATAGCAAGGAAGACCGGCGCCCGCGGCCTGCGCTCGATCATGGAAAATATCCTGCTGGATTCGATGTTCGATCTGCCGGGCGACGAAGGAATCGAAGAGGTTGCGATAAACCAGGAGGTCGTCGAAGGCCGCGCACAGCCGTTGCTGCTCTATGCCGACCGCAAGGCGGAAATGGGCGGCGTCAGCGCCTGATCTGCACGGCCGGCGCGACATCGCCGGGCCGGTGGCATGATCCGGCGTCGCACCTTCTCTGCCAGGCCTTGATCCGCCGCCGATCGATCCGATTTACTGGGTGAAAGGCACGGTGTGCGGCGGTTGCTTTGCGAGTGACGGGCCGCTGGAACGCGTATCGTGGCCATCGTAACGGCGCCGGATCTCGGGCCACAAGATTTTCTGCGGCCGGTGCCTGTAGCGGGTCGGCCGCCAACCATTCGGGTGATCCATATGTTCGAACTTGAGGGCGGTGTGCTGCTGCCTGTTCTCCCGCTTCGGGATATCGTTGTCTTTCCGCATATGATCGTGCCGCTCTTCGTCGGCCGGGAAAAATCGGTCCGGGCGCTCGAAGACATCATGAAGGACGACAAGCAGATTCTGCTGGTCGCCCAAAAGAATGCTGCGCAGGACGATCCTTCGACCGCGGATATCTTCACCGTCGGGACGATCGGTACGGTGTTGCAGCTGCTCAAGCTGCCCGACGGGACGGTCAAAGTGCTGGTCGAAGGCGGTCAGCGCGCCAGCATTCTGCGCTACGCCGACAATGACTCGTTTTTCCAGGCCTGGTCCGCGGTGATGGACGAAGAAGGGGAGGACGACAAGGAAGTCGAAGCGCTGATGCGCACTGCCGTTTCGCAGTTCGAACAGTATATCAAGCTGAACCGCAAGATTCCGCCCGAGGTCCTGGTCTCGATCAACCAGATAGACGAGCCGGGCAAGCTTGCCGACACTGTGGCCTCGCATCTGAATCTCAAGATTCCCGAGAAACAGGAATTGCTGGAGACCGCACCGATCGGCGCGCGGCTGGAGAAGATCTACTCCTATATGGAGGGCGAGATCGGCGTGATGCAGGTCGAGAAGCGCATCCGCAACCGCGTCAAGCGCCAGATGGAGAAGACCCAGCGCGAGTATTACCTGAACGAACAGATGAAGGCGATTCAGAAGGAGCTGGGCGACGGCGAGGACGGCAAGGACGAATTGGCCGAAATCGAAGAGAAGATCAAGAAGACCAAGCTATCGAAAGAGGCGCGGGAAAAGGCCGAGGCCGAGTTGAAGAAACTCCGCTCGATGAGCCCGATGTCCGCCGAATCGACGGTCGTGCGCAACTATCTCGACTGGCTCCTCGGGATTCCCTGGAAAAAGCGGACGAAGATTAAGCGCGATATCGGGCGTGCGGAACGCATCCTCGACGAGGACCATTACGGCCTCGAGAAAGTCAAGGAGCGGATCATCGAGTATCTCGCCGTCCAGCAGCGGATGAAAAAGATCAAGGGACCGATCCTCTGCCTGGTCGGCCCGCCCGGCGTCGGCAAGACTTCGCTGGGTAAGTCCGTTGCCCGGGCGACCGGCCGAAACTTCGTCCGCCTTTCCCTCGGCGGCGTGCGCGACGAAGCCGAAATTCGCGGGCACCGCCGCACCTATATCGGCTCGATGCCGGGCAAGGTCGTCCAGTCGATGAAGAAGGCGAAGACCTCGAACCCGCTGTTCCTGCTCGACGAGGTCGACAAGCTGGGCGCGGACTGGCGGGGCGATCCCTCCTCGGCTCTGCTCGAAGTTCTGGACCCGGAGCAGAACGGAACCTTCAACGACCACTATCTGGAGGTCGACTACGATCTCTCGGATGTGTTGTTCATCACGACGGCCAACACGCTGCGCATGCCTCAGCCCCTGATGGACCGCATGGAGATCATCCGCCTGCCGGGCTACACCGAGGACGAGAAGGTCGAGATTGCCAAACGGCACCTGCTTCCCAAGCAGGTCGAGGCACACGGCCTGAAGGAAGAAGAGTGGTCGGTATCCGATGCCGCCCTGCGCTCGCTGATCCGCTACTATACGCGGGAGGCCGGGGTCCGGAATCTCGAGCGGGAGATCGCCAATCTTGCCCGCAAGGCGGTCAAGCAGATCGTTGGCGACGCCGCGGACAAGGTCGCCGTCACCAACCGGAACGTTGAAAAATACGCCGGCGTCCGAAAATACCGTTTCGGGCTGGTCGAAGACGAAGACGCCGTCGGCGTCGTCACCGGCCTGGCCTGGACGGAAGTCGGCGGCGAACTGCTGTCGATCGAAGCCGTCACTCTTCCCGGCAAGGGCAAGGTGTCCGCGACCGGAAAGCTCGGCGAGGTCATGAAGGAATCGGTTCATGCAGCCGAGAGCTTCGTGAAATCCCGCGCAGTCAGCTTCGGCATCAAGCCGACCATTTTCGAAAAGCGCGACATCCACGTCCATGTGCCCGAAGGGGCGACGCCCAAGGACGGGCCGTCGGCCGGCGTCGCCATGATCGCAGCCATCGTTTCCGTCGTGACCGGCATTCCGGTTCGCAAGGACGTCGCGATGACCGGCGAAATCACCCTGCGGGGCAGGGTTCTTCCGATCGGCGGCCTCAAGGAAAAATTGCTCGCAGCGCTGCGCGGCGGCTTGAAGACGGTGCTGATTCCCGATGAGAACGAGAAGGATCTTGCCGAAATTCCGGACAATGTGAAACGCGGCCTGACCATTGTCCCAGTCAGCGCTGTCGATCAGATTCTGGAACATGCGCTGACCGCGCCCCTGACGCCGATCGAATGGGCCGAAGCCGACGACGACGTTGCCGCGGTCCGCAGCGACAGCACCGGCGGAGAGGTCGGGGTGGTGACCCACTAGCGAGGCCGTTGCCGTGCGCCATGCCCGGTGCCGGTAAATTCCTTGCGAGAAACACGCTGTGCCGTGGTTCCGGTGATTGACCGGATCGCCGGGATCGCCGTAAACTTGGAACAGTCTGACTGGTCGGACCCGAGGCACGGGTGGGCGGGACGGCTTCCGAATTGGTCGTCGCCCGAAGCCGAGCCGGCGGATAGACATTTGTAATCCTAGAGTAAAAAAGGGGACTTACGTGAACAAGAATGATCTTATTGCCGCCGTTGCCGACAGCACGGGCTTGAGCAAGACCGACGTCGCGTCAGCAATCGATGCGACGCTCGCTTCGATTACCGACACCCTGAAATCCGGCGGCGAGGTGAAACTTGTCGGATTCGGCTCCTTCCATGTGACTCAGCGGGCAGCTTCGACGGGCAGGAATCCGCGCACCGGCGAAACGATCCAGATCGCGGCCTCCCGGCAGCCGAAGTTCAAGGCCGGTAAGGGCCTGAAGGATGCGCTGAACTAGACAGACCGTGTTGCGCATCTAGCGCGAAACGGAAAATGGCCGTCCGGTTGCGGATGGCCATTTTCTGTCCGGATTTCCGCGACGGCCGGCGCAAACTGCGGCTCCATTGTCCCGGCGGGCCCTCGCAGCGAATCTCAGGCGGAATCGCGGGCGGTTAGCTCAGATGGGAGAGCGACTGGTTTACACCCAGTAGGTCGGCGGTTCGATCCCGTCACCGCCCACCAGAATGGGTGATTGCGCACGGGTAGTGAAGCGGCCCCGACATTCACTTCGTCGTGTCCGCGACCGGAAGAAATCAGCCCGGTCTCGGGGAAGACCTGTCGAATTGACGCAAGACTTCGCCAACACTCAATGCGGCAGTCAGCAAAACCAGTTAGAATACCTTATGCAGAACGAAAGGTATCCCTCGGTAATTAAATGAAAAATCAGTTGATCGATATTGGCGCACACGATATTTTGCGAGTGTCGAGCGGTAGTTCGCGGAACATCAGGAAGAAACAGGGATGCACCGGCCAGCGCCGCTCTTCGCCGACTGTCGGTTGCCGGTGACGGGTCAGGCGCTCTCGCGCAGCGCAGTGTCTTGCAGGCCGCCCGTTGCACGTCGTGTCGATCGCTGTAACGGCCGACTGTCGATCTGGATTCCGCAGTTTTGGGAAAAAGCCGGCTCTGGTCTAGGGCCGATAGCTGGCCCATAATGGTCCGCGCGAGAAACCCGACATCGCGGGCGGGCGCCCGTGATTTCCTCTGAAATCGAGTACGGCAGGGAAACATGTTTTCGAGAGACAAGTCGAAGGAAAGTGCCGGTCCTGGCGCCACTCCGGCGGTTCCGAAGCCGGCGCCGGTTAAACGTCCCGATCCCGCGGCCGAGAACCAGCCGCCGCCGCAGCGTGCGGCCGTCAAGCCGTCCGTCATTACAGAAAGCCTTCACGTCACCGGCAACCTTGCGTCCGGCGGCGAGTTGCTGGTCGATGGCGCCGTGACCGGCGATATCCATGTGCGTACATTGACGATCGGCGCCTCCGGCAAGGTCGAAGGCAAGATAGTGGCGGAAGAAATTACCGTTTCCGGATCTGTCGATGGTCAGATAAGCGCCAAGTCGGTGATGATCGGCCGGACCGCCCATGTCACCGGGGACGTGCTGCACGACGTGCTTTCGATCGAAAGCGGCGCCGAATTCCAGGGCCGGTGTCAGCGCCGGCCGGCAAACGAACTGGAAGTGCCCAAGACGGCGTCGCAGATGGCGCAGGAACAAAAGCCGGGTCAGGCGACGCAGAAGACTGCGAAGGCCCAGCCTCAGGCGTCTGTGCCGCCCGTTAAGCCGGCGAAAGCCGTTGGTGCATCGGCGACGCCGGCCAACTGAAGGCCGTAGGCTCCTGTCGGAAGCGCGAGGCGCGTGCCGGTGCTGCGCAGCTGGCTAATGCATGTCCGGATCGCGCAGCGCCCGGCCAAAAATTTCAGCATCGACATTGCCGCCCGAAGCCACCGCAACGACCGTGCGCCCACGGCACGGCAATTCGCCTGAGATCAAGGCCGCAAGCCCGACGGCGCCGCCGGGTTCCAGGACGAGCTTGAGATCGCCGAACGCGATGCGCATGGCGTAGAGCGCTTCCGCATCGGTAACGACGATGCCGGGCGCCAGCGTTCGCCGGTTAATTTCGAAAGTCAATTCGCCCGGCGTGTCTGCAAGCAGGGAATCGCAAACGGAGCGAACCGGGCCGGTCAGGACGATCCGCCGCCCGGCTTCCAGCGAGCGTTTGGTGTCGTCACCGGCGGCGGGTTCGCAGGGATGGACCGGCACGCCGGGCATCGCCGTTTTGAGCGCCGTGGCAACGCCGGCGATCAGTCCGCCGCCGCCGCAGGGCACGACAACGGCATCGGGGACAATCCCGAGCGCGCGGCACTGGCTCGCGATCTCCAGGCCAACGGTGCCCTGCCCGGCAATCGTATCCCGATGATCGTACGGCGGAACGATGGGACAGCCGCGTTCTTCGGCCAGCGCTCTGGCAAGCTCTATCCGATCCTCGGCGTTACGGTCGAACGACCGGACTGCCGCGCCCCAGCCCTCGGTCCGGGTGCGTTTGATGGCCGGCGCATCCTGCGGCATGGCAATGGTCGCCGGAATGTCATGCAGCATGGCGGCAGCGGCAACGGCCTGGGCGTGATTGCCCGACGAATAAGCGACAACGCCGCAGCTCCGGTCCTCTGCCGGCAGGCGGGAGATGTTCGTCCAGGCGCCGCGGAATTTGAACGATCCGGTCCGTTGCAGGCATTCCGCCTTGATCCAGACGGCGGCGTCCAAACGGGCGTCGAGAGCATCGGAGCGCAGGAGAGGGGTGACGGCAGCGACGCCGTGCAACAGCCGCGCTGCATCGACGATGCTGTCGAAGTCCGGCGGCCGGAGGTCTGCCGGGCTATTCATGCCGCCGTTGCCGATCGATCGACTCCAGGAATGTCGAGACCGCTCCGGCGGCGGCCGGCTCGTGAAGGCGCGGCGCATGTCCGACCCCGGGAACGGTGACCCCGGTTATGTCCGGATGATCGTCCAGCATGGCGTTGAGGCCGGCGTCGGTCAGGAGGTCGGAGTTTCCGCCCCGGATAGCCAGAACCGGCACATGATGCAGCGACCGGAACATCGCCCACAGGTCTTGCCGGGGCGCAGTGGCGCGCCGGATCGGCTTCACCAGATCGACGTCCCAGTTGTAGTGGAGCAGACCGTCGCTGCCTTCGCGGTAATTCGCGCGGGCGGCAGCTTCGAAGGTTGCGTCATCCCAGGCCTCGAATTCCGGGAAGCGTTCCCTGACGGCGGCAACCGCCGCGGGCCAGTCGGGCACAGGCCGATCCGCCCCGGCATAGTCGGCAATTTCAGCTGTCGCGGCGGTTTCGATCTGCGGGCCGACATCGTTCAGGACAACGCCGGCAATCGCCGAGGGCATTACGGCGCCGAGCACCATGGAAAGAAATCCGCCCAACGAGGTGCCGACGGGAACGAAACCGTGCAGGCCGGTGGCAACGATCAGGTGCCGGATATCGTTGACGTAGGTTTCCGGCGTGTAGGTTCGCCAGTCGCCGGCACGGTCGGACCTGCCCCGGCCGCGGTAATCCAGGCAGACGATCCGGCGCTCCCCGGCGTGGGCTTCGGCCAGCTCGGCAAAATCGGCCGAATTGCGTGTCAGGCCTGCCAGGCAGAGCAATGTGGCGCCGGCCCCGGTTCCGCTGTCGTAATCGCGGTAGTACAGGCTCAGCCCGTCCTGGGTCAGGAACTGCCGTTCTGCGTAGGGCAGTGCGGTCATTTTTCCCATCCGGCTGTCGTTGTCATGGCAGGTGCAGGACTGGCGCCGGCTGTCGTGTGCCGTAAGGGCGCCTGACCGCCCGCATCTCCGGGCTGTCCCGAATTGCCGTTCGTACCGCGGGCTTTCTTGCAGTCTGCGGCGACGCTGCAAGTGATTTCCGATCCCGGGCGTCGCCAGGCCGCCACCGGCGTCGCTGCCAATCCGTTGCTGCCGAGCCGCGCACGGTACACGGCGACATTCGCCAGAACGCGGCGCACGAAGTTGCGGGTTTCGCCGAACGGGATCGATTCGATCCAGTCGATGGGCTCGATGTTGCGGCCGGGGTCGCCGTAGCGCTCGATCCAGCGCGCCACCCGCGCCGGGCCGGCGTTATAGGCAGCCGCGGCCAGCAGGTAAGACCCTTCGAACCGGTCCAGCAGGTAATCGAGATACGCGGATCCCAGGCGGATGTTGTAAGCAGCGTCTCGCGTCAGGCGCCTGCGGCTCCATTTCAAGCGCGCGCGCCGGGCGGCGAATTTCGCGGTCGACGGCACGAGTTGCATCAAACCGCGCGCGCTGGCGCGGCTGTGGGCCTTGAGATTGAATTCACTCTCCTGGCGTATCACGGCCAGAACCAGCGCCGGTTCGACCGGCAACCGTTTCGGCAGGGCGATAACCGGATAGGCGAGGCGGTTGCGGACGAAGCCCAGCGGCAGCGCGCGGCGCGCGGCGCGGACCGCGATATGGCGTTCGCCCAATTCCGCGGCCAGTTCGGCGATCAGCACCAGGCGCCGGCCGGTTCGTTGCATCTCGCCGGCGGAACCGTTGGCGGATCGGCGGGCGCTCCGGCGGATCAGCCACCAGAGCAGCTGGCGGCTCTCCTTACTTGCCCGGTTGCGGCTGTAGAAACGGGTGAGCCTCACCGCCGCTTCCCGGTCGAAGGCCGCTCTGGATTTCGTCGGGATCGCCGTATCCGGGGGCAGGACCAATGTCCGTTCCTTTAGCCGCATCCTCGATAGCTGACCGTGCAGGCTGAAGGCCGCCGGAGCGGCTTTCTGATACCAGGCTTCCGCCTTGCCGGGATTGTGTCTGTCGCGCCAGGTCTCGGCGACCCACCAGGCCGCCATTGCGCGAAGATCGGAACGCCGCGATCCGGCATGAATCCGTTGAAAATGCTTCAATGCCGCCTCGGACCGGCCCTGCTTGCGCAGCGCGATCCAGCCTGCGAGGCTTTCGGCAGCGGCAAATCGGTAGCCGGAAGCCTGGCGATGGCTGGCCGCCACCGCATAGGCGCGGGCATAGTGCTGCTCCTTCAGCAATTCGCGCACCGTAAGCGTGCGTTCGAGCCACCAGCGTCCCGCCGCGGCCGGGCCCGGTTCTGGAGCGGTTTCGAGTCCTGCGCTTGCCGCCGTCAGTTCGCCCCTGCGCCGATTCCAGCGCACCAGGTCGAAACGGAAACCGGGCTCGGAGCGGCTTTTGGCAGGCACTTTAGGGATCCGTTTCAGCATTTTCGGAACCGTCCACGGACGCGGCCTTCGCTGAAGGTCGATGCGCACCCTGAGCGGTACGGCATAGCCGGCCGACAGCTTGTGAAAGAGTATCAGCCTGTATGCGCTGCGGTAGCGCCCGCGGTCGAGATGCATGCGGACCCTGGCCGCCCTGTCTGTGTGGGAAATCCTGCGCCCGTATCTCCGGAAGAATTTCTTCTCGGCCGAGGTCGGCATCGCGAGGCTTTTCCAGCAGCGGGAGATTTCGCGCTTCGCCGCCGACCGGTCGCCGCGCTTGCCCAGCAGATCGATATGGCGGATGCAGCCGATCGGCGTGACTGGCGGATGGCGGGCGAACCAGGCGGCTAGATCCGCCGCCGCGACCCGGCCGGGCAGTGCGACCTCTGCCCGCTGCCGCAGGATGAATTGTAACGGCCAATCCGGATGCTTCCCGATAAATCCGGCTATTTCCCGCATCTTCGCCGGGTTGCCGTCGCGCCGATACAGGGCGAACAGCAGGGCGTCGCGCTCGAACGGGTTGCCGACCCGCCGGATCGCCCGCCTGGCCCGGGAGAACCGCCCCCGCCGGATCGCGGACAGCGCTTGTCGGACGGGATCCGCCCTCCGCTTCGCCGCCTGGGCCTCGCCCGCAGACGGCGGGAGGGATACCGGGGCCAGGACGGCAAACACACCGGCGACGAGGCAACAGCGCGCCCAGGTCGAGACGAGCGAGCGGCGGGTCACCGTGCCTTTTCCGTCATGCCTTCCACCTCGATTTCCGCGACAGGCCGTTGCTTGATGGCGGCCGACGGCCGGTATAGGGTAACGCAGAACATATTGGACTGCCGACCGGGGAGATAGCGCGATGTTCAAGGGTTCGATGGTTGCCCTGATCACGCCGTTTGACAATGGCGCCGTCGACGAAGACAGCTTTTGCCGTTTGGTCGACTGGCAGATTACGGAAGGAACGGAGGGTCTGATCCCGGTCGGAACGACCGGCGAATCGCCGACCTTGAGTCATGACGAGCACATGCGGGTGGTCGAACTGTGCGTGAAAAAGGCGGCCGGCCGGGTGCCGGTGATCGCCGGGACAGGCTCCAATTCGACCCGGGAGGCCATCGAGTTTGCCGAACACGCCAGCGCGGTCGGCGCCGACGCCCAGCTTGTCGTGACGCCCTACTACAACAAGCCGACCCAGGCGGGGCTGATCGACCATTACACGGCGCTGCACGACGCGACCGACCTGCCGATCATCATTTACAACATCCCGCCGCGCTCGGTGATCGACATGACGGTCGAGACGATGGCGCAGTTGGCGAAGCTGCCGCATATCGCCGGCGTCAAGGACGCAACGGCGAAACTGGAACGCCCGCTGGCGACGCGCCTGGCCTGCGGCCCGGATTTCGCGATCCTGTCCGGCGAGGACGCGACGGCGCTTGCCCTGCTGGCCCAGTCCGGCGACGGCTGCATCTCGGTTACCGCCAATGTCGCGCCGGGCCTGCTGGCCTCGATGCACAAGGCCTGGCGCGCCGGCAACCTGCAGGAGGCGATCCGCCTCAACGAACTGCTGATGCCGCTGCACGAGGCGCTGTTCTGCGAATCGAGCCCCGGACCGGTGAAATACGCCGCCAGCCTGATGGGGCTGGCTTCGCCGGAAACCCGGTTGCCGCTGACCGAAATCGCCGAGAGCTCGAAGCGACAGGTCGAGGCCGCGCTCGAGCATGTCGGCCTGTGGAGCGCGGCGCGGGAGGCTGCGGAGTAGGCGAAGCTGCATTCCGGGAGGCCGGTGCAGGCCGGCCGAGGCTGCTCCGGCGCTACGCGGCGGCAGACGCCGCTTCGTCGTCGTGCATATCCTCCCAGCGGTCGATGTAGCCGCGCGTGAGCGGCACGGCGTCCTGCCGCCGGGCGATCTGGATCTGGAAGACCAGCTGGTCCATCCGCCGGAACGACAGTTCGCAGCCGGTCAGGTAGAAGTCCCACATCCTGCAGAAGCGTTCGTCGTAGAGGTTGCGGATTTCGTCGCGGTTTGCCTCGAAGCGGAGGCGCCATTCCCGTAATGTGCTCGCGTAGTGCAGGCGCAGCATCTCGACATCCGTCACCCACAGCCCTTCCTTTTCGATCGCCGCCATGATTTCGGACAGGGCCGGCGTATAGCCGCCCGGGAAGATATATTTCGCCAGCCACGGATTGGTCGAACCGGGCGGGCCGGCCCGGCCGATGGTATGGAGCAGGGCGACGCCGTCCTCCTTCAGCATCGAGCGGAGTTTGCCGAAGAACTCGCGATAGTGGGTCACGCCGACATGCTCGAACATGCCGACGGACACGATTCGGTCGTAGGTTTCCCGCTCTTCGCGGTAGTCCTGCAGGCGGAAGCTGACCTTTCTGGCGAGTCCTGCCTTGGCAGCACGCTTCTCGGCAACGCCGTGCTGCTCGGCCGACAGGGTAAGGCCGGTCACTTCGGCCTCGGCTTCCCGCGAAAGGTAAAGCGCCAGCCCACCCCAGCCGCACCCGATGTCGAGGATCTTCTGTCCGGGTTCCAGCAGCAATTTTGCGGCGATATGGCGTTTCTTGTTGTGTTGCGCCTCTTCCAGGCTATCGCTGCCGCTGTTGAAGTAGGCGCAGGAATATTGCTTGTCTTCGTCCAGGAACAGGTCGTAAAGCCGGCCGGACAGATCGTAGTGATGCGCGACGTTGCGCCGGGCCTTGCTGACCGGGTTGTATTGCCGGATACGGCGCGTAACCCGACCCCAGGCGATGCCGGTCCGGCCGATCCAGGTATTCTCCTCGAATTCGCTAACGGCGCTGCACAGCAGGTCCAGGAGGTCGTAAAGCGAACCCTGCTCGATCGTCAGGCGGCCATCCATATAGAGTTCGCCGAACGCAAGCTTCGGATTGTAAAGCAGCCGCCGTTGGGCCGCGCGGTCGTGAACACGCACCGTCACGTCCGGCGCACTGTCGCGCCGTTGTCCGATCGTCTGGCGTGCCCCGGCAGCATCCACAATGGTTAGCCGGCCGGCGGACACGCATTTGTCCAACAGTCGAGCCAGCAGCATCGCCAATTTCTCCCTGGATTGGAAATTAGCGCGCTACCTGCCGCTTTTGCAACAGAGTGAATCGCATTTAAGGAGTGAGAAGCAGGCCGCTGGGCCATGGAACGGTTCGTAAGGTCCGCAACGCCCGGGCGGCTATCCGAATTTCGGCGAACCGGTCCGTTCGGCGGGTTATCCTCGAACCGGATTGCGCCGGAGAGTCCGGCGCCGCTCGCGGCGATCCGCGCCATCTCCTCCGGCTTCAGGTCTTCGAGGCCGCCGGCGCGGTTGCGGGTCAGGCCGCCTTGACCGGCTCTTCCGATTGCGCCCGACGGGCAAGCCTTACCGCATTCCGGATAATGGCGAGTCCGGCTTCTCCATCCATGCTCAGGATCGATTCCGGATGGAACTGGACGGCGCGCCACGGCCGGTAGCGGTGTTCGATCGCCATGACCACGCCGTCGGCTTCCGCCGTGATCGCCAGTTCTGCAGGCGTGGCGTCGGTGCGGGCATGCAGCGAGTGGTAGCGCCCGAGGGTCAGGTGCCGGGGCAGGCCTTCGAACAGGCCTGTACCGCTGCACCGGATGCCGGAAGCCTTACCGTGGTACGGTTCCGGCAACAGGCTCAGGCGGCCGCCGCAGAATTCGACAATCGCCTGGAGTCCGAGGCAGACGCCGAACACGGGCACCTTCATATCGCCGAGCAGGGCCAGCGTGTCCGCGGCCCTGAAATCCGCCGGCGTTCCGGGTCCCGGCGACATGACGACCAGATCGGGGTCGAGATCGCGCAGGGCTGCCCCGTCGGCGAAGCCGGTTCCGGCATGGGTGCGCAGCGTTGCGACACGGGCGCCGGTCTGCCGGAAATAGTCGGCGATCGTGTGCACAAAGGAATCCCGGTGGTCGATCATGGCGACCGTCATGCCCACGCCCGGCAATGCGACGGCGGCCGCCCGCAACGCGACCGGCGCTGCCGGCTCCTCGCCGGAAATCGCCGTAACCAGGGCCGAGGCCTTCAGATGAATCTCCGCCTCTTCCTCTTCGGGGACTGAATCGTGCAACAGCGTGGCGCCGGCGCGGATTTCGGCCCGGCCGCCGGCAATGCGGATCGTCCGGAGGGTGAGGCCCGTGTTGACGTTGCCGTTGAAGCCGAAGGCGCCGACAGCGCCGCCATACCAGCGACGAGGCGATTTCTCGTTGTCCTCGATGAATTGCATGGCCGCAAGCTTGGGTGCTCCGGTAACCGTAACCGCCCACATATGGGAGAGAAATGCGTCCAGCCCATCGAAACCCGGGCGCAGCGTGCCCTCGACATGATCGACGGTATGGATCAGCCGCGAATATATCTCGATCTGCCGCCGTCCGATCACCCTGACGCTGCCCGGCACGCAGATGCGGGACTTGTCGTTGCGATCGACATCGGTGCACATCGTCAGTTCGGCTTCGTCCTTGGCGGAATTGATCAGCCGTCGAATCTGCGCGTGATCCTCCATCGGCGTTGCGCCGCGCCGTATGGTGCCGGAAATCGGACAGGTCTCGACCCGGTCGCCGGTGACCCGCACGAACATTTCCGGCGAAGCGCCGACCAGATATTCGCCGCCGCCCAGGTTGAGGAAAAAGCCGTAGGGCGAGGGATTGGTCTCGCACAGCCGGCGAAAGATTGCGGAAGGCGGCTCAGGCGCGGGCCTGGATTGCAGCATGCCGGGAACGGCTTCGAACAGATTGCCCTTGCGGAACTCCCTTTGCGCCTTGCGCACCAGGCCCGCATACTCGCCCGGACGGCGATCCGTCCGGTTCCCGCCGATACGGTCCGGCCGATAAGCCATAGCTGCGCCGTCGCGCGGCAGGCCGTGCGTGCTCGCGCCGTCGAAACCGAAATCGTAACGGAGGCGATGGGCGGTCCCGGCGCGGCGGTCGACGACAAACAATTCGTCGGGCAGGTAGAGCACCAGATCGCGCTGTTTCGCCGGCCGCTCCAATTTGAACCGGATCGGATCGAAGGCGAAGGCGAGGTCGTAGCCGAACGCGCCATAGAGGCCCAGATGGCTGTCCCTGTCGGTGCGGAACGCTGCGAGAATTTCCCGCAAAGCCGCGAAAACGCTGGATTGTTTGCTCCGTTCCTCTTCGAAGAAGGCGCCGCCGGCCGGTTGCGGACTGGCCGCGACCGCGGTGTCGGAAACGAAATCGACGTCCAGGCAATCGGCGTTCTCAAGAGCCCGGTGCATCACCGGAACGAGGACAGCGCCGCGCGCGTTCAAGGCATCGGCGCGGATCCGGTTGCGCTCTACCGTAATGCCAATGGGCGGGTCGACGAAGCCCGTGTCCCAGCGCGAGTAGCGCCCCGGATACTCAAAGCCGCTGGTGAAAACGCCGCCACGGCTTTCGTCGAGGCGGTCGATCAGGTCGGCGATCGCGGCCGCGCCATCGACTTCGGCGGTCGTCCGCGCGATGGATATTCCGGGGATCGGGCCGTCCGGCGAAAATTCGACCGGTGGCCGGCCGCCGGCGGAAACGGGTGAATTTCGGTATTCGATTGCAAGCATGGTCTCTTCCTGGAGCGAAAGGGAGCCGGGAAGAGAACCGCAGGATCGAAAAAGGCCGCTCTCCATCCGGGGCGGCCCTGGTGCGGGTTCAAATGTGAGGCACGATCAACCCGAAGCAGCCGCCGTTCCGGCGCACCGCCACCACTGGCCCGATGTGCAGATTCCTGTCATGGGCGCGGCGTCTACAGCGTTCCGGCGGTGCGGTCAACCGCTCGTAGCGTTTGTGCCGATAAAATGTGATGGGGCCCATAGGCCGAGCGTTACGACCGCCTGGTTTGCGTGGCCACGAAGCGCCGGGATCGCCTTGCATTGCTTGTTACCGCACATGCCTACCGTGCCGCCGGGCGCCGGAAGCGGACGCTCTCTACCCCGATTGCGGCTTCGGCGCCGGCTCAGGCGGCGCCGACGGATTCGCCGGTTGTTCTTGCGGCTTCGATTCATTGCCCTGCCGTACGCATTGCTCGAGCCGTTTCAGGGAACGGTCTGTCCCGGTGAGCTGGAAACCGTAATCGCGCTTGCCTTGCAACAAGCGAAGCTTCAGCCCGCGGCGCAGTCGTTTCCGTTTCTCTGCGTCCTTGCCCAGCGCCAGCCACAGCCGTTTCGTATCGTACCGAAGCACCGTGCCCGGGGCCGAATGGATAACCTTGCCGTCGATCGCCAATGTCATCGTGTAGGGACTGTGCGGACTGAGGGACCAGTCCGGTGCGGACACGCCGATGAACAGATCGTGATTGCGAAAGAGCAGGAAATAGAGAGTGATGCCGCTGTTGTACTTTGCCGACATGATGCAGTGGCTGAAGCCGCCTTCGCGGTTGACATAGGAATTCCCGGTCCAGTCGCCGACCGACCATTGCGCCGCGGCCGCAGGCGACCATCCGGCCAGACCGCTCAAAAACAGGGAAAAAAGCAGGGCAGAGAGATAGCGAAAGGGCCGGGGCATTCTGGAAGGCCACTCTTGCGTTGCGTTACCGCGACGATTGTCGGGCCTGCGGCCCGGACCCTGGATTATCGCTTCTGTTGCTTTTGTGTTCAACCGGTTCGGCCGCCGCCGCCGCGCGACCCTGTCGCGGTTTATCTTGCACTGGCGCCGCCCTACTATATGCGCGTTCATGGAAATGCGGGCGGTCGGGCGCCGCCCTGTGCAGCCATTATTCCCGGGAACCGCGCTTTCCGGTTCGGCACGCGGGCAGAGGGATGGCGCGTGGGCTTTTTCGTCGACGCCCCCTAGGAGCGACAATCGTTGGCACGCAAGCGCAAACGGGACGACGGCGGCGCGCCGGAGACGGAAATCGACCGCGAGGGAGAGCTCTTCATTCAGGAAGTGAATGAAGAACTCAAACAGGAGCGGTATCTCCAGACTTGGAAGAAGTACGGGCAGTATTTCGTCGGCTGCGCGATTCTGGCGATCGGCAGCGTAGCGGGCTGGCAATGGTACAAGGGTAATATCCGCAGCGTGCAGGAGGTGCAGAGCGTGGAGTTTGCCTCTGCCGCCGCGCTCGTGGCCGGCGGAAAGAATGGCCAGGCCGGAAAAGTCTTCGACAAGCTGGCGAGGGAGACCGATGGCGGATATGCGGCGCTTGCCCGGCTGCGCCAGGCCGCACTGGTGGGAAAATCCGGCAATTCGAAAGCCGCCGCAACGCTCTATCTCCAACTTGCCAACGACGATAGGCTGGCGTCGGTGTTCCGCGATCTCGGTACGGTATTGTGGGGCCTGCACGCTCTCGACAGCGCCCGCCCGGACGACGCGATCGCCCGGTTGAAGCCGCTTGCCGCTGCCGAAGCGACATGGCGCTACACGGCGCTGGAAGTGATCGCCCACTATCACCGCAAGGCCAGGCGGAAAGACGAAGCCGTGCGTATATTCAAGCAGCTGTCAGATGACGACGGCGCGCCGGGATCGCTGAAGAAGCGCGCTCGCGAAATGCTGTCCATGCTGGGAGAATCCTGATCGTTCGCAGGGTTGCGGACGTGTCGGCCAACGGGTGTACGGAATGAGGAAGCTCAAAATTGCGTTGGCCATGGCGGCCGGTTTGGCCGCAGCGGGCTGCGATGCGATCAAGAATCTTGTGGATTCCGAGGAACCGCCGCTGCAGGGCCGGCGCCTTGCCGTCCTGCCGACCGCCGGCATTCTCCGGGCCGACATAAGAATTTCGGATGTCCGGATCGTCCTGCCCCGGCCGACACCGAACGCCGCCTGGCCGCAGCATGCCGGCTATCCGAACCACGCCATGCATCACCTGGCGCTCGGCAAGGATCCGCGCACGGCCTGGTCGGTGAGGGCCGGGTCCGGCTCGGAGCGCCAGGGCCTGTTGTCCCTTTCCAGGAGCCGACGGCTGCTGGCGCAGCCGGTGACAGGCGGCAACCGCGTTTTCACAATGGATTCGGCAGGCAGGGTCCGGGCTTTCGACCTGAAGACCGGGCGGCGGCTTTGGTCTCAGTCGATCCTGCCGCGGCAGGAGCGGGACGGCGATGTCGGCGGCGGTATCGGCTTTCATGACGGACAGCTCGTTGCGGCGACCGGCGCCGCCGAAGTGCTCGCCATGGATGCGTCGAACGGCAAGGTGCTGTGGCGCCGCAGTACCGGTGCGCCGGTACGTTCGGCGCCGGCGGTAAGCGATGGCCGCGTGTTCGTCGTCACGTCTGAAAATACCGTGATCGCGTATGACGCGAGCGACGGCAGCAAGCTGTGGAACTATGAAGGCGTCGCGGCCCTGACCGGCATTCTGGGCGGCGGGGCGCCGGCGGTGGACGAGGGCGTCGTCGTCGCACCGCAGTCGACCGGAGAGCTGGTTGCGCTGCGGGCCGGAACCGGCCGGTCGATATGGACGGAGAATATCGGCGTGGTCCAGCGCGGCGATCCGGTGCTCGGCCTCAACGCCATCACCGCCAGTCCGGTGATCGACCGCGGCGTGGTCTACGCCGTGAGCAACGCGGGACGGCTGGTCGCCATCGAACTGGGCTCCGGCCGCCGCCTGTGGGATGTCGAAATGAGCGGCCTGCAAACACCGTGGGCCGCCGGCGACTATGTGTTTGTGCTGACCAGCCATGCGGTGCTGGCAGCAATCCGGCGCAGCGACGGCCGTGTTCGTTGGACGGTTCGGCTGGACCGGTTTACCGACGACGATCACCTGTTCGACGGACGGCCCTTCTGGACCGGACCGGTGCTGGCCGGCGACCGTCTGGTGGTTGCCGGATCCCATGGTGAGGCTCTGGCCGTCTCGCCCTATACGGGCGAAGTCATCGGCTGGATACCGCTCGACAGGGGCGTATTCATCCCGCCGGCGATCGTGCAGCGCACGATTCTGTTTTTGGACGACAGCGGTCGCCTGACCGCCATGCGGTAATGTCCGCCGAAGCGGCGAGGGTCGCCATAGTCGGCCGGCCGAACGTCGGAAAATCCACTTTGTTCAACCGGTTGGTCGGCCGCCGCGCCGCCCTGGTGCACGATACCCCGGGCGTTACCCGCGATCGCAAGGAAGCGCCGGCGCGCCTGCAGGACCTGCACTTCTCGGTCGTCGATACGGCCGGACTCGAAGAGGCTGCGTCCGGTGCGATCGAAGGCCGGATGGCCGCGCAGGCGCTCCGTGCGCTGGAAGATGCGGCGGTCGCCCTGTTCCTGATCGACGCACGGGCCGGCGTTACGCCGGACGACCGGCATTTCGCCAATCTGCTGCGCCGCGCCGGCACGCCCGTCGTGCTGCTCGCCAACAAGTGCGAAGGCCGGGAGGCGGAGCCGGGCCGGCTCGACGCCTTCGGCCTCGGACTGGGCGAACCGCTTGCGATCTCTGCCGAGCACGGGCTGGGCATGGACGACCTGCGGCACGCTCTGGCGCCGTATCTGGAAATGCCCGCCGGAGAGGAGGACGGCACCGTCCCGGACGTTGCGGACCGGCCGATGTCGCTCGCCATCGTCGGGCGCCCCAATGCCGGCAAATCGACCTTGTTCAACTGCCTGATCGGCGAAGAGCGGGTGCTGACCGGCCCGGAACCCGGGATCACCCGCGACGCCATCTCGTTCGATTGGCGATGGCCGGACCGGGAGGGCGGCCGCGCGATCCGCCTGATCGACACGGCCGGGGTCCGGCGCCGGGCGAAAGTAGACGGTTCGCTCGAAAAGCTGTCGGTCATGGATACCTGGCGCGCGATCCGATACGCCGACATCGTCGTCCTGATGATCGACGCGCGGACGGTCCAGGCTTTCGGGCATGGCATCGAGAAGCAGGACCTGACGATCGCCCGGCAGGTCGAGGAGGAAGGCCGCGGCCTGGCGATCGCTGCGAACAAGTGGGATATGGTGTCGGAACCGCAGAAGCTGCGCCGCCAGATTACCGAGAGCCTGGAGAAATCGCTCAGCCAGCTGCGCGGCGTTCCGCTCGCCTGCATCTCCGCCCTGGACGGGCAGGGGATCGACCGGCTGATGGGCGCGGTCCTGCAGATCGATGCTGCGTGGAACAGCCGGGTCGGCACCGGCGCGCTCAACCGCTGGATCGAGGCGATGCAGGACGCGCACCAGCCGCCGCTGGTGAACGGCCGCCGGATCCGGATCCGCTATGCCACCCAGGTCAAGGCCAGGCCGCCGACCTTCGCGCTCTTCGTCAACAAACCGGCAGACCTGCCGGACAGCTATCTGCGCTATCTCGCCAACGGCCTGCGCGACACGTTCGGTCTCGACGGCGTGCCCCTGCGCCTGCACCTGCGAAAAGGCAAGAACCCGTACGCGGACAACGCCTGACGGTCGTTCACGCGAATAGCGTTTCCCCGTTCCGCCGGCAGTCCGCCGCCGCCAGCTCGACGAACATTCCAGCGACGCTTTCGGGCGGCGGCAAGGTCATCGGATCTTCGCCGGGCATGGCTTCGGCGCGCATCCGGGTCCGCACGATGCCGGGGCTGACGCTGTTGGCCCGGATCGCGGTCTTTTCGATCTCTGCCGCCCAGGTCCGGACCAGCGCTTCCAGCGCGGCCTTGCTTGCGGCGTAGGGCCCCCAATAAGGAAAAGCGCCGCGCGTGACACCGCTGGTCACAAAAATTGCCCGGCCGGCGGAAGACAACCGGAGCAGCGGTTCGAATGCCCGGATCAGGCGCCAGTTGGCGGTGAGGTTGACGTCGATGGCCTCCGCCCAGCGCGCCGGTTCGACATGGGCGAGCGGCGCCAGGCCGCCCAGTATGGCGGCATTGCCGACCAGGATATCGAGCCGGCCGAACCGTTCGGCGATCGCCCCGGCCATTTCGTCGATCCGTTCGTGGTCGGCCAGGTCGACCGGCACCAGTGTCGCCTTGGCGCCTCCCGCCGCCGCCGCGATCCGGTCATCGATCTCTTCCAGCGCGCCGGCGGTCCGGGCGGCGAGGATCAGGCGGGCGCCTTCCGCCGCGAAACGCTCTGCCACCGCCGCGCCGATGCCGCGCGACGCGCCGGTGACCAGGGCGATCCGGCCGTCCAGGGCGCCCACGGCTTCAGACGTCCTCTTCCAGCAGCGAGAGTTCGTTGCCGATCGATCCGTCCTCGAAGTCGGTGAGGCCTGTCGGGTAGTCGCCGGTAAAACAGGCGTCGCAGAATTGCGGCGCGGCCTTGTTGCGCCCGGCCGCCTCGCCCATCGCCCGGTGCAGCCCGTCGATCGACAGGAAGGACAGCGAATCGACGCCGATCAGCGCCGCCATTTCCGCAACGTCGTGCCGGGCGGCAAGTAGCTTGTCGCGCTCCGGCGTGTCGATGCCGTAGAAGCAGGAATAGCCGGTCGGCGGGCTGGATATGCGCAAATGAACCTCGCGTGCGCCGGCGTTACGGATCATTTCCACGATCTTGGTCGAGGTCGTGCCGCGGACGATGCTGTCGTCGACCAGCACCACACGCTTGCCGTCCAGTGCGTCGCGGTTGGGACTGTGTTTCAGCCTGACGCCGAGATGCCTGATCTGGTCCGCCGGCTCGATGAAGGTTCGCCCGACATAATGATTGCGGACTATGCCGAGTTCGTACGGCAGGCCGGTCGCGTCGGCATAGCCCATGGCCGCCGGCACGCCGGAATCCGGCACCGGCACCACGACATCGGCGTCCACGCCGGCTTCCCGGGCCAGCTCGGCGCCGATGGCCTTGCGCGTGCTGTAGACGCCGCGGCCTTCGACCTTGCTGTCCGGCCGGGCGAAATAGATATATTCGAAGATGCAGAACCGGCTCGCCTGGCGCGGGAAAGGTCGCAGGCTGTCTATGCCGTTGTCGTCCAGCACCACCATTTCGCCAGGTTCGATATCGCGCACGAATTCCGCGCCGATGATATCGAGCGCGCAGGTTTCCGACGCGAGGACGTAACTCGCGTCGAGCTTGCCCAGTACCAGCGGTCGGACGCCGAGCGGATCGCGCACCCCGATCACCTTTTTCCGGCTGATCAGAACCAGGGCGTAGCCGCCCTCCAGATGGCGGATCGCATCCGTCACGCGGCCGACGAGCGTGTCGCTGCCGCTTTTGGCGACAAGGTGGATGATCACCTCGGTATCGGTCGTCGACTGGAACAGCCGGCCCTCCCGGACCATTGCGGCGCGCAGCGCCCGGGCGTTGGTGAAGTTACCGTTCTGCGCGACTGCAAGGCCGCCGAACGCGAAATCCGCGAACAGCGGCTGGACGTTGCGCAAGATGCTGTCGCCGGTTGTCGAATAGCGGACATGGCCGATCGCCAAATACCCGGGGAGCCGGGCGATCACGTCCGGCGCGTTCAGGGTGTCGCCGACCTGGCCCTTCGCGCGGTGCATGTGAAAATGCTCGCCATCGTAGGCGACGATGCCTGCCGCCTCTTGTCCGCGGTGCTGGAGGGCGTGCAGCCCGAGGGTTGTCAGCGCAGCCGAATCTACGTGGCCGAAAACGCCGAAAACGCCGCATTCCTCGTGCAGCTTGTCGTCGTCGAACGGGTTCGTCGTCGCTATCTGCGGATGCCCGGGGGCTGCTGCATCCGGCGGGGAGCTACTGCGCGCCATCTTCTTTGGCTTTGGAGCGGTTGTTGCCCGATTTTCCGGCATCGTCGATTTTTTTCTTGATCTCGGCGCCCGTCCGCAAGTCCTGCGCCGCTTTACGGCCCGTCTGGATCACGCCCTCCGGCAGCAACCCTTCGGCGATGCCCAGCCCCTGTTCCAGATAAGGCTTGGAGACCGCATCGCGCATCCAGGAAATCTGGCTGTCCTTCGGATAAAACAGGATCAGCACGACATAGCCGAGGACGATCAGCACAGCCCCGCGGGCCACTCCGAACAGCCCGCCCAACAGCTGGTCCATGGAATTGAATTTACTCTCGCGAACCCGGCCGGCGATCGGCGCGCTGACGAACGTGATGGCGAACAGCACCACGATGAAGACGGCGACCGAGGCGATAATCCGGGATGCCAGCACGTCGTCGACGATCTGCCGCGCAAAGGGCTCCGTATACGGCAGCAGGAACCAGGCGGCTGCGGCAGCGCCGACCCAGCCGAGCAGGCTGAACATCTCGCGGGTAAAACCGCGGACAAATGCCAGAATCGCGGACAGCAGCACCACGCCGATGACGACGAAGTCCAGGAAGGTCGGGTTCACCCGCGGCCTCGGCTTCCGGCCCGGATACCGGATTGCCCGGCCGGCGTTTCGAACAGCGGCAACAGTTCGGCAAGATGGCCGATCGATTTCTGCCTCAAGCCGTTGTGAGGATCGCTGTCTTTCCCGGCACGGGCCTGTCGCTTCGGCACGATGGCCCTTTCGAAGCCGAGTTTGGCAGCTTCCTTCAGCCGGTTGTCCATCTGACTGACCGCCCTGATCTCACCCGACAGACCGATTTCGCCGAATACAACCGCACGGTCGGGCACCGGGCAGTCCGTCAGCGACGAAACCAGCGCTGCGGCGACGGCGAGGTCCGCGGCCGGTTCGGCAACCCGCATCCCTCCGGCAACGTTGAGATAAACGTCGCGTCCGGCCAGAGCAAGCCCGCACCGGGCCTCGAGCACCGCGAGCACCATGTGCAGACGAGCCGCGTCCCAGCCGATTACGGCGCGGCGCGGCGCGGCGAAAGTCGCCGGAGCGACCAGCGCCTGGATTTCGACCAGCAGCGGCCGGCTGCCTTCCATGCTTGCCAGAACGGCCGCGCCGCTTGCCCGCGCGCCGCCTTCCTCCCGATCGCCAAGGAACAGGGCGGACGGGTTGGGGACTTCCGTAAGTCCCCGGCCGGTCATTTCGAACACGCCGATTTCGTCGGTCGGGCCGAACCGGTTCTTGACGCCGCGCAGGATGCGGAACTGGTGGCTGCGCTCGCCTTCGAAATAGAGCACGGTATCGACCATATGCTCCAGCACCCGCGGCCCGGCGATGGCGCCTTCCTTCGTGACATGGCCGACGAGCAGGAGCACGGTGCCACGTTTCTTGGCCGCCCGGATCAGTTCCTGGGCCGAAGCGCGGACCTGGGAAACTGTGCCCGGCGCGGCCTCCAGCGTGTCGACATACATGGTCTGGATCGAATCGATGACGACGAGGTCAGGACCGCCCGCGGCGTCCATGCTGGCGGCGATGTCGCGGACGCTGGTTGCGGTCGCCAGTTCGACCGGGGCATCGGCTACGCCCAGACGCGCGGCCCGCATCCGGATCTGGTCGATCGCTTCCTCGCCGGAGACATAGACGGCGCATTCCGTCGCCGCCCGCGCCGCGACCGCCAGCAACAGCGTGGACTTGCCGATGCCGGGATCGCCGCCGATCAATACGGCGCTGCCGGGCACCAGACCGCCGCCGAGCACGCGGTCGAATTCGGCGATTCCGCTGGTCCGCCGCGGCGGTCCGGAGGACGCGCCCGACAGGCTGGCGAGATCCAGTTCCCGGCCTTTCGCCCGAGGTCCGGCGCCGATGCCGCCCGGCGCCGCCGCTTCGACCTCTTCGACGATGCTGTTCCACGCGCCGCAACCGTCGCACTTGCCGGTCCACCGGCGATGGACGGTGCCGCAGGACTGGCAAACATAGCGGGTGACGGTCTTCGCCAAGCCTACCTCCTGACCGCCATTCCGATCGGCCCCTCAGCGCGGCCATGGATGAACTGGTCGACGAAGGCATTGCCGCTCGAATCGATGTCGCCGGCCGGTCCGTCCCAGATAATTCGGCCGTCGTGCAGCATGGCGATCCGGTCGGCGATCTTGCGGGCGCTCGTCATGTCGTGGGTGATCGAAACGGCGGTCGCGCCGACATGCCGGACGCAGTCCACAATCAACCGGTTGATAATGTCGCCCAGGATCGGATCGAGGCCAGCGGTCGGTTCGTCGAAGAAGACGATTTCCGGATCCGTCGCGATGGCGCGCGCGAGTGCCACGCGCCTCTGCATTCCGCCCGACAATTCCGCGGGCGACAGGTCGGCCACATCGGGTCCGAGACCGACCTGAGCCAGCTTGCCGAGGGCGATTTCCCTGGCTTCACTCCGGGACATTGCCGTTCTGCTGCGCAAGGCGAAGGCGACATTTTCCCAGACCGTCAGCGAATCGAATAGCGCGGACCCCTGAAACAGCATGCCGATTTTCGCAGTATGGGTCTGGCGCGTCCGGTCGGCTAGTGCGGACACGTCCATGCCGTCGATGCAAATCGATCCGGCATCCGGCCACAACAGGCCCAGAATGCATTTCAGCATGACCGATTTTCCGGTGCCCGACCCGCCGATGATGACAACAGATTCGCCTTCGCCGACAGAGAGGTCGATCCCGTCGAGAACGGTTTTTGCGCCGAAGGCCTTTTTCAGCCCGCGGAGTTCGATCTTGGGCTCGGTTCCAATTGCGTCGGCCGGTGCGCTCATCGATCAGGCCCCGAAGAACGCCAGGGTAAGCATGTAGTTGGACGCCAGGATCAGCACGGAGGAGGAGACCACCGCGTTGGTCGCTGCGGCGCCGACACCCTGGGCGCCGCCCCGGGAGTGGAAGCCGTGATAGCAGCCCATCAGCGTGACCAGGAATCCGAAGACCGCCGCCTTGACGAGGCCGGTTACGATGTCGATCGGCTGCAGGAACTCCCAGGTAAGTTTGAGGTAGTTGGCCGCGTTGAAATCGAGCGAATGGACGCTCACCGCATAGCCGCCGAACACGCCTATGATATCGGCCACCAGCACCAGAAGCGGCAGCGTCGCCACGCCGGCGATCAGGCGCGGTACGATCAGGTATTTGTAGGGGTTCGTCGACAGGGTCGTGAGCGCGTCGATCTGCTCGGTCACCCGCATGGTGCCGACCTCGGCGGCGATGGCGGCGCCGACCCGTCCGGCGACCATCAGGCCGGCGAGCACCGGACCCAGTTCCCGCGTCATCGAGAGCACGACGACGGTGGCGATAGCGGATTCCGCGTTCAACCGGGCGAAGCCGGTATAGGACTGCAACGCCAGGACCATGCCGGTGAAGATTGCGGTCAGCCCGACCACCGGCAGGGAAAAATATCCGATCTGAATCATCTGCCGGCCGATCGACCGGCCGTAGAAGGGCGGGCGCACGCAGTGGCTGACCGAGACCGCGGCGAACGCAACCAGCCGCCCGGTCGCGACCAGAAAGGCGATGAAGACGCGGCCGATCGGCGCAAGGAAATTCATGCGCGGCCCTGCGCCGGCCGCGCCGCCTCGGCCTCGCCGAGATAGCGCCGGCGGTACCGGCTGCCCAGTCCGGTGAGTATCTCGTAGCCGATCGTGCCGGCACGGTCCGCAACATCGTCGATGGTATGTTCGTCGTTTATCAGGTCGACAAACGTGCCCGGGCGGATTTCGCTGCCCGCACGCATCGCATCGGTGACATCGACGGTGAGGAGATCCATGGATACCCGTCCTGTGACCGGGCAGGGGCAGCCGTCGACGATAACGCCGCCCCGACTGCTCAGGGAGCGGAGATAGCCGTCGGCATAGCCGATCGCAAGCGTCGCGATCCAGGCGGGCGGTTCGGTTCGGGCGGTCGCCCCGTATCCGACCGTGCGGCTGTTCCGGATTTCGCGCAGCTGCAAGACAGGCGCCCGCAGCCGCACGACCGGCCGCATGGGATTGGCGCCGGCCGCCGGCGTCGGATTGCCGCCATAAATGGCATAGCCCGGCCGGCCGAGATCGAAGCGGTAGTCGCTGCCCAGATACAGGCCGTAGGAATTGGCCAGGCTGGCCCGCGCTGCTGCCACGCGCGGCCTCAATTTGGCAAAGTCGGCCAGCTGCTGGCGGTTCAACGGATGGCCCGGTTCGTCCGCGCAGGCGAGTTGGCTCATCAGGATGAGGCCGGGCAGGGCATTGGCCGCGTCGAGATCGAGTTCATCCAGGTCGTCGGGATCGAGACCCAGCCGGGTCATGCCGGTATCGACATGCAGGGCGGCCGGCGACGGCGAGGACCTGGCGCAATGGGCCAGCCAGCTTTTCACCTGCTCCGGGTCGTTGAGGCAGGGCGCCAGCCGGTGGCGGGCGAAAAGGGCCGCCGTGTCCGGCAGGAGCCCGTTCAGTACGAAAATCTCGGGCTCCGGCAGGGACTGCCGCAGCGCGACGCCCTCTTCGACACTGGCAACGAAGAAGGTCGTGCAGCCTTCGGCCGCAAGGCGCCGGGCGACCGGGAGGGCGCCGAGGCCGTATCCGTCGGCCTTGACCACGGCGGCGCAGGCCCCTCCCGCCTGGGGGCCGCCCATCCTGTCGCGCAACAGCCGCCAGTTGGCGGCGAGCGCATCCAGGTCGATGGTCAGCAGTCCTGCGCTCCCGCCGCTCTGCGGGGCGATTTCCGGATCAGCGCGCCTCGTCATTGTAGGATTGTGCGAGGTCGCTGAAGCGTGTCAGTTCCGGCTCGAAATGCAGTTTTATGCCGCCGATCGGTCCGTGGCGCTGTTTGGCGACGATTATGTCCGCCTTGTTGTAGGCGCGCTCCATATTCTCCGACCATTTGGTCCATTTGTCGGTATTCGGCGGCGGCTCCTGACGCTCCAGGTAATACTGCTCCCGATAGAGGAACATGACGACGTCGGAATCTTGCTCGATCGAGCCGGATTCGCGCAGGTCCGCCAGTTGCGGACGCTTGTCCTCGCGCTCCTCGACCTTGCGCGAGAGCTGGGCCAGCGCCAGAACGGGGAGGTTCAGATCTTTCGCCAGTGCCTTCAGCGAGCGGGTGATTTCCGAAAGTTCCTGCACCCGGTTTTCCGGCCGTTGTCCCGGTGAAGGCCGCATCAGCTGGACATAATCGATAATGATCAGCGACAGGCCGTGCTGGCGGTGCAGACGCCGGGAACGGCTGCGCAGCGCCGCGATGTTCAGGTCCGCGCTGTCGTCGATATAGAGCGGCAGGTAATTCAGTTCCTGCGAAACCTGAACGAAGCGGGAGAAATCGTCCCCGGAAACCTCGCCGCGCCTGATCCGGTGGGAGGAAACGCCGGACTGCTCGGCGAGGATCCGGGTTGCCAGCTCTTCGGCTGACATTTCGAGGGAGAAGTAGCCGACCACGGCGCCGTCCGTGCATACGGGCCGTCCGTCTTCTCCCTTTTCTTCGCGATAGGCCCTGGCCGCGTTGAACGCGATGTTGGTGCCCAGGGCGGTCTTGCCCATCGAGGGGCGGGAGGCCAGGATGACCAGCTCCGATGGCTGGAGGCCGCCCAGCTTGCTGTCGAGATCGCGCAGGCCGGTTGCGACACCGGTAATCCGCCCGTCCTGCTTGAAGGCGGCTTCGGCCCGGCCGATCGCACTGCCCAAAGCCGTCGTGAAGGCGGTAAAATCGCGCTGCGTATCGCCTTTTGTGGCAAGATTGTGCAGATGCTGCTCGGCCTGCTCTATCTGAGCGCCGGCGTCCAGATCCAGGTCGATGTTATAGGCTTCGTTGACGATGTCCGAGCCGATCTCGATCAGGGCCCGGCGCAAATGGCGGTCGAAGACGGTGCGTCCGTAATCGCCCGCATTGATGATGGTAACGACGGAGGCGGCGAGGCGGGCGAGATAATCGACGCCGCCGACCTCGTCGAGCGACCCGTCGCTCTCGAACAGGTTTTTGAGCGTGATCGGATCGGCGACCTGGCCCATCTCGACCAGTTTGCGGATCGCGTCGTAGATGCGGCCGTGGCGGGCGTCGGCGAAATGCTCGGCCTGCAGAAAGTCGGCGACCCGGTCGAACGCCCGGTTGTTCGCGAGCAGGGCGCCGAGCAGCGCCATCTCCGCCTCGTAATTGTGTGGCGGTACACGGAAAGCGGCGCCCTCGTGCAGGCCGTCCGCAGGCGGACCGCCTCCATCGATGCCGCGGGCCGGAACCGGACCCGAACCTTCCATGCAACATTCCTCTCGATTTTCGGGTCAATCTTCGCGTCGGCGAAAGAAGGACTGTACAGTATTGCAAAAGAAAAAACGGACGAAAATTCAACAGTCCCAAGAGAAGTTATGCACAGATTGTGGAAAGCGGACATAAACTGCCGGACAGCCCGATGCGGCGTTCCGGCCGGGTTCGGGAAAGCGCGTTGCATTCAAGGCGCTGTACGGATTGGCTAAGACTGCAACGAAAATCCCGGAGCGCGATCCGGGCTTGTTGACGGCGGTTGCGTCCGCACGTTCCGGGCGAGTCCGGCTGCGCCATTGAGCGGGCCGGGCCCGCTCACCTGGTGCCGTACAACCGGTCTCCGGCATCGCCGATGCCCGGCACGATATAGCCGTGATCGTTGAGCCGCTCGTCGATGGCCGCGGTGAACACCGGCACATCCGGGTGGGCGGCGTGGAAGGCCTCGATGCCTTCCGGCGCGGACAGCAGACACAGGAATTTGAGCTGCCGGGCGCCGGCCGCCTTGATCCGCTCGACCGCAGCGATCGCCGAGTTGCCGGTCGCCAGCATCGGATCGAGCATGATGACCGGCCGGTCGCCCAGATCGTCGGGGACCTTGAAATAATATTCCACCGCCTGCAGCGTTTCCGGATCGCGATAGAGCCCGACATGGCCGACCGGCGCCGAGGGAATGAGATCCAGCATTCCTTCCAGGAGCCCGTTTCCGGCCCGCAGGATCGAGATCAGAACGAGTTTTCCGCCGCTCAGGATCGGCGCTTGCATCGCTGCCAGCGGTGTTTCGATGGTCCGGTCTTCGGTCTTCAGGTCGCGGGTCACCTCGTAGCCGAGCAGGAGCGAAATTTCGCGCAACAGCAGGCGAAACTGCGCCGTTTCGGTTTCCTTCCGCCGCAGCAGGGAAAGCTTGTGCCCAACCAGCGGATGATCGACGACCGTGACGTTACCCATCTAAGGATTCCCCAGAATGTCTCTCCACTTGGCGACGACGTCGTCCTGCAGGTCCGCCGGCGGCCGGCCCGTATCATCGAATCGGAGCGCCCGGCGCACAAGGGGCAGGGCGGCCCGCCATCCCACCGCGCTCGAAATCGTGTACGCCGCCGGGACAGTTCCCGCCCGGCGCCGGCGAGTGCGGCGTCGGGGGATCGCAGAGGTTCCTGAATTTGGCTCCTGTCCGTTGCAAAAAACGCAACGCGGGAAGCAGAATTTTGCACTTTATCATAACACCCGACCGATCTACGCTTGGTTCGATTTTCGGGATCGGAATAGCGGTTGCTATGCCCTTTTACCCGCCAGAGCCGTCGCGGTGAAAGACAAGCCGGCCAGACCGTCGGGACCGGCCGTTGCCGCCGCGCGGACGTCTGTCCAGCAGGATGCAGGCCGCCGGGCTTGTGTGCGCCCGAAGCGCAATACCGAATTTCGAGCCGCTTGCCAGTGCGCTGCAAGGGCCGGCATAGTTCTGCCGGCTGGCGCCGTCGGAGCCGCTCGACCGAATTCAATTACTACCATCGTAGGGGAGAAACACCATGGAAATGCATGAAAAACAGGTAAATTCGGTCAGCCGCCGAAGAGTTCTGGGATATGGCGCAGCCCTGGGCGGCACCGCCGCCATGTCGTCCCTGATCGGCGTGGAGGCCCTTGCTGCCGGCAAGGCCAAGGTCAACATGCAGCTGGGCTGGCTGGCCAGCAACGGCATCATGGGCGAAGTCGTCGCCAAGCGTATGGGTTACTACAAGGAACTGGGCATCGAGTTGAACGTCACGCCGGGCGGCCCCGGCGTCGACGGCGTCGCCTCGGTCGCCGCCGGCCGGGCGCAGGCGGGCCAGCTTTCCTCGAGCCCGTCGCTGATGCTGGCGCGCTCGGCGGGAATTCCGGTCAAGGCCTTCGCCGCCGGCTACCAGAAGCACCCGTTCACCTATTTTTCGCTGAAGAAAACCCCGATCCGCACGCCCAAGGACATGATCGGCAAGACCATTGCCACGCAGCCGACGGCGGTGATCCTGCTGCGCGCGCTGCTGGCCAAGAACGGCATCGCCGAAGATCAGGTCAAGATCGTGAAGATGGGCAGCGACATGGCCCAGCTGACCACCGGGCGGGTCGCCGCGGTCACCGGCTGGATGACGAACACGAACGCGCTCAAGATTCTCGGTAAGGACCGGGTCGACATGATGCTGTGGGACGCCGGTATCCAGCTGTATGCCAATGTCTACTACACGACCGACGATATGCTGGCGAAACACGCCGACGTGCTGACCCGCTTCCTGACCGGATCGGCCCGCGGCTGGGACTTCGCGCGCAAGAATCCCGGGAAGGCCGTCGATCATCTGGTCGCCGAGTACACGAACCTGAACAAGGCGAGCGAGATGGAGGCGGTCGGCGGCGTGCTCGGCTTCTCGTTCGACAAGGTGACGGCCAAGGATGGCTGGGCGGCGATGAACCCGGCGAACTGGCAGGCGCAGATCGATACCTACGCCAGCCTGAAGCAGTTCAAGGGCGCGACGCCGACGGTGAACGACGTCATGACGAACGAGATTCTGGCGGCCACCGAGAAGATCAGAAAGCAGATCGGATGACATGAACGACGCTACGGCTGCGGAGGTCGCGTCCCGGTCCGGCGTTACAGCGATTTCCGTCGACCGGCTCGTAGTCCGGTTCGACGGGAACGACGGCGGCGTCACCGCCTTGAGCAATGTCGATTTCGAGGTGCCGGAAGCGGGGTTCGTGACCATGCTGGGGCCCTCGGGATGCGGCAAGTCAACCCTGCTGCGGGCCATCGCCGATCTGGTGCCGGTGAGCGACGGGGAAATCCGGGTGTTCGGCCGGACTCCGGAAGAATCGCGCCGGGCCCGGGATTTCGCCTTCGTGTTCCAGGATTCGACGCTGTTGCCGTGGCGCAGTGCGCTCGACAATGTCCGGCTGCCGCTCGAAGTCGGCCGGCGCGGCGGGGTCGAGCTCGAACGGCATGCGGAACCGGAGGATCTGCTCGCGCTGGTCGGGCTGGAAGGCCGCGAAAACGCGCTGCCGCACGAACTGTCCGGCGGCATGAAACAGCGGGTCGCGATCGCCCGGGCGCTGGTCCAGAAGCCGCGCGTCCTCCTGATGGACGAACCCTTCGGGGCGCTCGATGAGATCACCCGCGACAAGCTCAACGAGGAGCTGCTGCGCATCTGGCGCGAAACCGGGACGACAATCATGTTCGTGACCCATTCGGTACCCGAAGCCGCATTCCTGGGTCAGAAATGCCTGGTGCTGTCGGCCCAGCCGGGCCGGGTGCGCGGCTATCCCGACATCGACCTGCCTGAGCCGCGGCAGCTCGGCATCCGCGATACCCTGGAATTCGTGCAGATTACCTCGCATCTGCGCAGCCTGCTCGAGGTGGCGGAATGAAGGCGGTCCAACTCGCGGGCAGGGGCGCTGCCACCGGGACTGCCACCGGGACCGCCGCCGGTCCGGGCCGGCGGGCCGGCGTCTGGCGCCATCGCGCCCCGGCCATCGTCGCGGCCGTCGGCCTGCTGCTGCTGTGGCAGCTCATCGTCGATGGCTTCGGCATTCCGACCTATATCGCGCCCAGCCCGCTGCAGATTGTCGGGGTGTTCGCCGAGGAAGGCCACATCCTGTGGAACAATTTCTGGCCGACGCTGCTGGAGGCGGCGGCCGGTTTCGCACTCGGCAATACCATCGCCGTTGCGCTCGCCGTCTGGTTCGTCCACAGCCAGCTAGCAGAGCGGGCCTTCTATCCGATCGCGGTCTTCGTCAATACGATTCCCATCATCGCCATCGCACCGATCCTGGTGCTGATGCTCGGCAACGGCTATGAACCGAAAGTCGTCATCGCCGCGCTGATCTGCTTCTTCCCGACCCTGGTGAACATGGTCCGGGGCCTGAAATCGGTCAGCCCGCAGATGCTGGACCTGATGCGGGTCCTTTCGGCCAACCAGGCCGAAGTGCTGTGGAAGATCCGGCTCCAGAGTTCGCTGCCCTTCCTGTTCGCGGCCCTCAAGATCGCGTCGACGACCTCGGTCATCGGCGCCATCGTCGGCGAGTGGATCGGTTCGAACTACGGCCTCGGATCGATCATTCTCGAGGCGATGTACAATTATCGCGCGCCCCTGCTCTACGCCGCGGTGATCCTGGGCGCGGGCATGGCGGTGGCCGCCTTCACGATCACCACGATCGTCGAACGGCGTGTCCTCAAGTGGAAACCGGGCAATGTCATCTGACCCGAGAACGGAGATACCGGCGTGACTCATCCCGATAGCGTACGGCGCCCCGAAGCCACGGTGCCGATCGTCGCCACGTCCGACGTGGTTGTCGTCGGCGGCGGCCCGGCCGGCGTTTCCGCGGCGGTTTCCGCCGCGCGCAATGGCGTCTCCGTGACCCTGGTGGAGCGCTATCCCTATCTGGGCGGGCTGGCGTCCGGCGGCATGGTGCTGGTGCTGGACGACATGCACAACGACACAGAGATTTCCGTGCGCGGCCAGGCCATGGAGATCATCGACCGGATGCACGCCAAGGGGCTGTGCGTCTACCCGTCCGAGGCCGACCGCGATCCCGCAGTCCGCGCGACGGAGGAAATGTGGCGCAAGTGGTCGCGCTGGGGCGTGTTCGACTTTCACACCCACACCAAGCCGCATCCCGTGATCTTCGCCGCCGCCTTCGACCCCGAGGGCTTCAAGCAGGCGTCGCTGGACATGGTGCGCGAGGCCGGGGTCAACCTGCGCCTGCACAGCTGGTTCCAGTCGACCATCGTCGAGGACGGCCGCGCGGCCGGCGTGATCGTGGAGACCAAAGAGGGCGCCCAGGCGATTCGAGGATCGGTCGTGATCGACGCCACCGGCGACCTCGACGTTGCCGCCAGCGCCAACGCCGCCTTCACCGAAGGCGCCTACATCGTCACCACCGTGTCGCGTATCGGTGGCGTGGATACGGACGAGGCGGAGCGCTTCCAGTACGAGGAACCCGAGCGTTTCGCCGAAATCGACCGTCAGGCCAAGCGCATCATCAACGGCAGCTGGCAGTATTGGTGGCTGAAGACGCCCTTGCCCGGCATCGTCTGGTGCAACTGCCCGCACATGGTCGGGTTCGACGGCATGAAAATCGCCGATCTGACCGCTGCCGAGATCGAAGGCCGGCGCCGCATGAAGGCGCTGCTGGAGTTCGCGCGCGAGAACGTGCCCGGCTTTGCCAAGGCCTATTTCGTCGATTTCGCGCCGCAGACCGGGGTCCGGCAGACCCGTCTGCTGGAGGGCGACTACGTCGTCACCAAACGCGATGTGATGGACCGGGTGCACTTCCACGACAGCATCTGCCGCGGGCGCGACTACTACACGCCCTACCGCGCGTTGCTTCCCAAGGGTGTGGAACAGTTGCTGGTCGCCGGCCGCCACTATTCGGCGACGCCGCAGGCGCAGAAGCTGAGCCGCGAGATACCGCCGTGCATGGCGATGGGAGAGGCCGTGGGCATTGCGGCAGCGCAAACGCTGGGCAGCGGCATTACGGTGCGCGAGGCGGATGTCGGCGCGATTCAGAAGCAGATGCGGGCGCAGGGCGCCGATCCGGGAGACCGGCCGGCTGACAATGCCCTGGTCGCGGAGGCCGCCTGATGCCGATACCGGATAAAGGCGGCGACGCCGGGGCCCTTCCCCTCGACGGGGTGCGGGTTCTCGATTTCAGCCAGGTGATGATGGGTCCGTGCTGCACCCAGATGCTGGGCGACTACGGCGCCGATGTCATCAAGATCGAGCGCGCCGAAAGCGGCGACCTGTCGCGCTGGAGCGTCGGCGACGATCCGGACGGCGGCAACAATCCGGTGTTCTCCAGCCTGAACCGGAACAAGCGCAGCATCGCCGTCAATCTGAAGGCCGACGAAGACCGGGAGGCGGTTCTGCGCCTGGTCGAAACCGCCGACGTCGTCGTGAACAATTTTCGCCCGGGCGTGATGGACCGCATGGGATTCGGCTATGCCCGCCTGCAGGCGATCAATCCGCGTATCATCTACGCGGTCGGGACGGGCTACGGGCTCGAAGGGCCTTATGTGGAACGGGGCGGGCAGGATGTGCTGGCCCAGGCGATGAGCGGCGTCATGCACCGGAGGGCCGATCCCGATCTGCCGCTCTCGGTCTACCCGACCGCGCTCGCCGATTATGCCGCCGGGATGCATCTGGTCCAGGGCATCCTGCTCGCGCTCCTGCAACGCCAGCAGACCGGCAAGGGCCAGCAGGTCGCCGTATCGCTCTACAATTCGATGCTCGCCATGCAGATGCAGGAAGCGGCGGCGTGGATGATGCGCGGCGAGGATCTGAACTGGGCGGCGATGCCGCTGTGCGGGGTTTTCGAGACGACTGACGGCGCGATCGTCATGGTCGGCGCCTTCAAGAAAAACCCGTTGCAGGATATCTGCCGCGCCCTCGGCCTCGAGGATCTGTCTGCGGATCCGCGATACGCCGATCTGGAACAGCAGAAGCGTCACCGGCCCGAATTGCAGCAGATTTTCCGTAACAGCTTCCGCGGCAACAGCACAGAACACTGGCTGGAGCGGCTCGGCGAAGTCGATATCCTTAGTGCGCCGGTCAAATCGTTGCCGGAGGCGCTGGACGATCCGCAGACTGCGTGCAACGAGATGATCGTCGAGCTCGCGCCATCCGCCGGCGGGCCGGTGCGGCTGGTCGCGTCGCCCATCGACATGTCGGACGCGCCGTTCCGGGTCCGTCACGCGCCGCCGAAACTGGGCGAGCATACCGACGACGTGCTTGCGGAAAGCCGCCGGGGTTGCGCAGCGTGAGTATCGACCTCGATGTTTCCGAAGGAGTCGCCCGGGTCACCCTGAACCGCCCGGACCGCAGGAATGCCATCGACCGGGCAGCCGAGGCGACGCTCGGCGAAATATGGGACCGGATCGAAGCCGACCCCGATATCCGCTGCGCCGTCCTGACCGGCGCCGGCCAGACATTCTGCGCCGGCGCGGATATGAAAGAGGAGGGCGTCGAAGGCCTCGAATACTGGGCCGACGCCGACCCCTGGGGCTTCGGCGGCATCGCCCTGGGCGGCCGCCTGTCCGTGCCGCTGATCGCCCGGGTCAACGGGCCGGCGCTCGGCGGCGGATTCGAGATGGTGCTCGGCTGCGATCTTGTCGTCGCGGCGGAGAACGCCGTCTTCGGCCTGCCGGAACCCCGGGTCGGCCGGGTGCCGCTCGACGCAAGGGTGGCGCTGCCGCGCCTGATCCCGCGGGCGCAGGCGCTCGGCGTGCTGCTGACTGGCCGGCGCATCGGCGTGGATGAGGCGCTGAGTTACGGGCTGATCAACCAGGTTGTGCCGGTGGACGGGCTGGACGCTGCGGTCGACAGCTGGGTTGCGGATGTCCTGGCTTGCGCGCCGCTCAGCCTGAAGGCGGTCAAGCGCTCGGTCTACGACACGGCCCATATGGGCCTGGCCGAAGCCCGCAACGCCCGTCTGCCGGCCCTGACCGCCGCGCTGCGCAGCCGGGATGCCGACGAGGGCGTGCTGGCCTTCCGGGAAAAGCGCGCGCCGGTCTGGACCGGCAGCTGAACCGGCGCCCGGACGTTTGCCATGGCCTTCGTGATCGCCGAAACCTGCATCGACGTGAAGGACGGCGTCTGCACCCAGGTCTGCCCGGTCGACTGCATCTACGAGGGCGGCCGGATGTTCTACATCCAGCCCGACGAATGCGTCGATTGCGCCCTGTGCGTCTCGGTCTGTCCGGTCGAGGCGATCTGGGCCGATGACGAGTTGCCCGCAGGTTCGGAAGGTTTCGTCGCCGTGAACGCCGAGTTTTTCGGAGAAGCGGTCACCGGCTGGGGACAGCCCGGCGGTTTGGAGCCGGAATTCCGCACCGAAAAGGACCATCCGGTGGTCGCCGCCTGGGACACCGGCGACGGGTGAGAACGACGCCATGCACGCCGCGGTGCTGCGCTATTTCGAGGCCGTCGCCGAAGAGGGGTCGATCCGCCGGGCCTCGGAACGGCTGAACATCTCGGCCTCCGCGGTCAACCGGCAGATCCTCAAAATCGAGGACTATTTCGGCACGCCCCTGTTCGAGCGTCATCCGGACGGTATGCGGCTCACCGAGGCGGGACAGCTTATGCTGCGCCATTCGCGCAATACATTACATGATTTCAAGCGTTTACACGGCGAAATTGACAACTTGCGCAGTGTTGTCAGCGGCGAGGTTACGATCGCCACCCTGGACAGCCTGACCCAGCATTTCCTGCCCGACACGCTGACCCGATTCATCGAGACCCATCCGGCTGTGCAGATCCGCGTGACGGCCGGCGATCCCAACGAAATCCTGCATTCGGTCGCCCGGGGCAACGCCGATCTCGGCCTGACTTTCGATCCGGTCTGGCGCGGCGGCATCCACGAATTGCAGAATATACCCTGTCCGTTGCACGCCATCATGAAGCCGGATCACGACCTCGCCGGCCGAAGCTCGGTCACGCTCGACGAATGCAGCGCCTTTCCCCTGATCTATCAAGACAACACCGGTTCGATCCGCGGCTTTCTCGGCGACAGCCTGGACACCTTCAAGCGGGCCCACAAGCCGGTGCTGACCTCCAACACGCTGGCATTGCTCAAACGCCTGCTGCTGCGCGGCGTCGGCGTCGCTTTCTATACCCGGCTCGGCTTCGTCGAGGAACTGGCCGAGGGGCGGCTGGTCGCCGTGCCTCTCCAAAGTGAGCGGCTGTCGGAGTTGCGCTTGTGCCTGCTCGCCCCGTCCGAGCGCAGCCCGACCGTGGCGGCACAGGTGATGGCGGACCATCTGGGACGGGATCTGGTCGGCCTTTCCGATAATCCCGCGCCGGGCGGCCGATGACCCGGCGCCTTTCCGTCGGCCGCCTGCTGGCCGAGCCTGGCATGGCGCCGGCGCGGCGCAACGCCGAGCTGACGATCGCCGATGGCCGGATCGCCGGGATCGCCGGTTCGGACGGCGCGCCGCGCGACGGCCGGATAGCGCTGCCGGCCATGGTCAACGCCCACGATCACGGCTACGGCGTCCTCCCGCTCGCCATGGGCGGCTGCGACGATGCCCTGGAATGCTGGATCGCCTCCTTCCTGCGCCTGCCGCTCGACCCGCGGCTCGAAGCCGCCGTCGCCTTCGGCCGCATGGCGCTCGCCGGCATCGGGGCGACCGTGCATTGCCACAATTCGCTCGCGGTCGACCGCCTGGAGAGCGAAGCGGAGGGCGTCGCCCGCGCCGCGGCCGAGGTCGGCATCCGGGTCGCCTTCTCCTGCCCGGTGCGCGACCGCAACCCGTGGGTCTACGGCGACCAGCAAGATTTGCTGCCTTACCTGAGCGACGGCGACCGGGCGGCGATGGAGGCCGCCCTGGCCGCAGCGGCGCCGGCGCACCGCCAGGTCGAGCAGGTCGAGGAGATCGCCGCGGCGCACGAGAGCGAACTCTTCCAGGTCCAGTACGGTCCGGTCGGGCCGCAATGGTGCCAGGATGCGACGCTGGAGCGGATCGCCGAGGCCTCGGCCCTGCACGGCCGGCGGGTCCACATGCATCTGCTGGAATCGCCGCGCCAGCGGGAGTGGCTCGACGCGACCTACAGGCAGGGCATCGTGCGCTTTCTCGACGACATCGGGCTGCTGTCGCCGCGGCTCACCGTGGCGCACGGCGTCCATCTGACCGAAGACGAATGCGCCCTGCTGGCCGAGCGCGGCGTCACCGTTTCGGTCAACACCTCGTCCAACCTGCGGATGCGCTCAGGCCTGGCGCCGGTGCCGCGCTATATCCGCCACGGCGTGCGGTTTGGCTTCGGGCTGGACGGCGCCGCCCATGACGACGACCAGGATTATTTCCGCGACCTGCGCCTCGCCTGGCGGCTGCACAACGGCGCCGGGCTGGACCCGGCGCTACCGCCGGCCCGGCTGTTCCGGGCGGCCCTCCGCGACGGCTTCCGGGCCATCGACGGCAGCGGCGATTACGGCGCGCTCGCGCCGGGCGCGCGCGCCGATATCGCCATTCTGGACTATGCCGGGATGGCCGAATACAGCCTGATCGCAGACTTGGATGAAACCCAGGTTCTGCTCACCCGCGCCACCAGCCGCCACGTCCGCGACCTCATCGTCGCCGGGCGGACGGTCGTGAGCGGCGGCAGACTTGCCGGGATCGATCTCGCGGCAACGGAAGCCGAACTCATGGCCCGCGCCCGCCGCGCGGCGGCGGACGATCCCGGGCAGTTCGCCCGCGGGCACCGGCGGCGCGAGGCCGTGCGCGCCTATTACAAGGATTCGGGACATTCGATTTGACGTCCGCAGGTCCGGTGTTTCGACACGGAGCTTCGCGCCGCTCAGTGGTCGCCGCTTGAGATGATGTCGTAGGTTTCCGGCCGGCGGTCGCGGAAGAACTGCCAGAGGTTGCGCACCTCGCGCACCTTTTCCATGTCCATGTCGGCGTAGATCAGCTCGTTCCTGTCCTCGCTGGCCTCGCACAGGAATTCGCCGCGCGGATCGACGATGTAGGACGAGCCGTAGAAGCGCCCGATGTTCCATGGCCCTTCCGTGCCGACCCGGTTGCAGGCGCCGATAAAGACCCCGTTGGCGACGGCCGAGGCCGGCTGTTCCAGCTTCCAGAGATACTGGCTGAGCCCGGCGACGGTCGCCGACGGGTTGACGATATATTCGGCGCCGTTGAGCGCCAGCGCACGCCAGCCTTCCGGGAAGTGCCGGTCGTAGCAGATATAGACGCCGAGCTTGCAATAGGCGGTCTCGAAGACCGGCCAGCCCGAGGTGCCGGGCTTGAAGAAGAACTTCTCGTAGAAACCGGCGACCTGGGGAATGTGCGTCTTGCGGTATTTGCCGAGATATCTGCCGTCGGCGTCGATCACCGCCGCGGTATTGTAATAGACGCCGGTCTGCTCTTCCTCGTAGATCGGCACCACGATGACCATGGAATGCTTTTTCGCATAGTCCTGCATCAGCCGGGTCGTCGGCCCGTCGGGGATTTTCTCCACGGCGGCGTACCACTTCACGTCCTGGCTCGGGCAGAAATAGGGCTGGTTGAACACCTCCTGCAGGCACAGGACCTGGACCCCGTTTTCGCCCGCCTCGTCGATCAGCGGCAGGTGGGCCTCGATCATCTTGGCCTTGATGGCCTCGGGGCTTTCGTCGGTGCTGGTATTGAGCGCGAACTGGATCAGACCGGCCCTGACAGTGGTCATGTCCTGCCTCCTTCGGGATGCTGTACTCTTCGCCGGTCCCGGGCGAAGCGTGCAAAAGCGGATTTTAACCCGGCAGGGCTTCCGCCCGCCAGCAAATCCGCCGCGAAACGGCGCGCCGAGACTGGCGCCGGAACGCGATTCGTCGTAAAATCCGGGTTTCGTTCCAGTCGCCGGCGCCGCTTCCGGCCGCGCCGGCGGTATCGTTGGGAGAGACCGGGATGGCCATTCTGATCCGGGGCGGAACCGTCGTGAACGCCGACCGCAGCTTCCGCGCCGACGTGCTTCTGGACGGCGACAGGATCGCCGCCGTCGGCGAAAATCTGGAAGCGCCGGCGGGCGCCGGGACCGTCGACGCCGGCGGCTGCTACGTCATGCCGGGCGGCATCGATCCGCACACCCATATGCAGCTGCCCTTCATGGGCACCGTGGCGTCCGAGGATTTCGAGACCGGGACGACCGCCGGCTGCGTCGGCGGCACCACGACGATCATCGACTTCGTGATCCCCGATCCGCAGCAGAACATTCTGGACGCCTACAAGCAGTGGCGCGAATGGGCGGAAAAGTCGGTCAGCGACTACAGTTTCCACGTCGCCATCACCTGGTGGGACGAGACGGTCCATGCCGATATGGGCACGCTGGTGCGCGAGCACGGCGTCAACTCGTTCAAGCATTTCATGGCCTACAAGAACGCGATCATGGCCGAGGACGAGACGCTGGTGAACAGCTTCTGCCGGGCCCGCGAGCTGGGCGCGATCTGCACCGTCCACGCCGAGAACGGCGAGCTGGTCTACCATCTCCAGCAGGAGCTGTACGACCAGGGCGTGACCGGGCCGGAGGGCCATCCGCTGTCGCGCCCGCCGGAGGTCGAGGGCGAGGCCGCCAACCGGGCGATCCGCATCGCCGAGGTGCTCGACGTGCCGCTCTACGTCGTCCACACCTCCTGCATCGACGCGCTGGAGGCGATCGTGCGGGCACGCAACGAGGGCCAGCGCGTGTTCGGCGAGGTCCTGGCCGGGCATCTGCTGATCGACGACAGCGTCTACCGCCATCCCGATTTCGCGACCGCCGCGGCCTATGTCATGAGCCCGCCCTTCCGCTCGTCCGAGCACCAGGCGGCGCTGTGGCGCGGCCTGCAGGCCGGCAACCTGCAGACCACGGCGACCGACCATTGCTGCTTCTGCGCGCCGCAGAAGGCGGCCGGCCGGCAGGATTTCCGGCTGATTCCGAACGGCACCGGCGGCATCGAGGACCGGATGCATGTGCTGTGGGAGCACGGCGTCAACACCGGCCGGCTGACCATGAACGAGTTCGTCGCCGTGACCTCGACCAACGCCGCGAAAATCTTCAACATCTATCCGCGCAAGGGCGTGGTCGCCGCCGGCGCGGACGCCGACCTTGCGGTCTGGGACCCGGCGCGCAGCCGGTCGATCTCGGTCGAGACCCATCATCAGCGGGTCGATTACAACATCTTCGAGGGCATGGAGGTCACCGGCATCAACGTCAAGACGTTCAGCCAGGGCAAGCTGGTCTGGGACGACGGCGACGTGCGCGCGACCCGCGGCGCCGGCCGCTACATCGACCGGCCGCCCTTCGCGCCCTATTACGAGGCGCTCAAGATCAAGCACGAACGGGCCCGGCCCGTCGCGGTTATGCGCGAGGCGGCGGAGTAGGGCCCAAAAAGTAGAGTCGCCGCCGGCTGATCTATTCGGCAGCCTGCACCCGGTTGGCCGGGTTCCGCGGGTCGTCGGCCCAGACGACATAGGGTTTGCCGTTGTCGACCGGCTCCATGGTGATGCAGCCGTCGACCGGGCAGACATACATGCAGAGATTGCAGCCGACGCATTCCTCGTCGATGACCTCGTAACGCCGTTCGCCGTCGATCCGCAGGGCCGATATCGACTGGTGGGAGGTGTCCTCGCAGGTGACGTGGCACAGGCCGCACTTGATGCACAGGTCCTGGTCGATGCGGGCTATGATCTCGTAGTTCATGTCGAGGTCGCCCCATTCGACGAAATTCCGCACCGCGGCGCCCTGGAAATCCGAGAGCGTGCGGTAGCCTTTCCCGTCCATCCAGTTGGACAGGCCGTCGATCATGTCCTCGACGATCTTGAAGCCGCGATGCATGGCCGCCGTGCAGACCTGGACGTTGGTGGCCCCCATCGAGAGAAATTCCGCCGCGTCGCGCCAGGTCGAGATGCCGCCGATGCCGGAAATCGCCATGCCCCGGCATTCCGGGTCGCGCGCCAGGTCGCCAACCATGCGCAGCGCGACCGGCTTGACCGCCGGGCCGCAATAGCCGCCATGGGTGCCCTTGCCGTTGACCAGCGGCAGCGGCGCCATCGTATCGAGGTCGACGCCGATCACCGAGGCCAGCGTGTTGATCAGCGATACGGCGTCGGCGTTGCCCTTGCGCGCCGCGCGGGCCGGGTAGCGGATGTCGGTGATGTTCGGCGTCAGCTTGACGATGACCGGCATCCGCGTGTGCTTCTTGCACCAGGCCGCGACCATCTCGACATAGTCCGGCACCTGGCCGACCGCCGAGCCCATGCCGCGCTCGGACATGCCGTGGGGGCAGCCGAAATTGAGCTCGATCCCGTCGGCTTCGGTGTCCTCGACGTCGGCCAGGATGGTCTTCCAGCTTTCCTCGTCGCACGGCACCATGAGGGAGACGACCAGCGCCCGGTCCGGCCATTCCCGCTTGATCTGCTTGACCTCGCGCAGGTTGACCGCGATCGGCCGGTCCGAGATCAGCTCGATGTTGGTGAAGCCGGCCATGCGGGAGCCGTTGTGCTCCACCGCGCCGTAGCGCGACGTGGTGTTGACGATCGGCTCGCCGACAGTCTTCCAGACCACGCCGCCCCAGCCGGCCTTAAAAGCCCGCTCGACGTTGTAATACTTGTCGGTCGGCGGCGCCGAGGCGAGCCAGAAGGGATTGGGCGATGTGATTCCCGCCAGGTCGGTTCTCAGGTCGGCCATTGTCTTTGCCTTCCGCTCATCGGGTCAGGGAGCTGTGGATCGACCGCGCGGCGATCTTGCCGTCTTCCACCGCCTGCACGGTCAGATCGAGTCCGTCGATGCAGTCGCCGCCGGCGAACACGCCGGAGAGCGACGTCTGGCGTTCGTCGTTCACGGCGATCCGGCCGCCGCGGATGTCGAGCGGCGCGCCGGCGCCGTCCGCCACCGGATCGGCGATCAGGATCTGGCCGATCGCGGTGAACACGCTGTCCGCCGGCAGGGTTGTCGTATCGCCGGTTCCGGTCAGCCGGCCGTCGTCGCCGAGCCTTGTGTATTCCAGCTCGATGCCGCCGACATGGCCGTTCGCGCCGTGCAGCCGCACCGGGCGGACCCAGTGCTTGATCCTGACGCCGCTGGTCTGCGCGACCTCCTGTTCGTGCCAGGTCGCGCCCATCTCCTCCGGTCCGCGCCGGTAGCAGATGGTGACGTCTTCCGCGCCCAGCCGTTTCGTCTGGACCGCGATATCGATGGCCGTGTTGCCGCCGCCGATCACGACGATCCTGCGCCCGACCGGCAGCGCCGCCAGATCGCCGGCCTGGCGCAGCTCGGCGATATAGTCGATCGCCGGCCGGACGCCCTCGAGCGCCTGTCCCTCGACCTCCAGCGCCTTCACGCCGGCCTGGCCGGTCGCCAGGAACACCGCGTCATAGTCCCGGCGCAGCCCGGCGAGGGAGATGTCCGCGCCGAGCGCCCGGTTGAACTCCAGCGTTATGCCGCCGACCGCGAGGATGAAATCCAGTTCCCGCTGGGCAAAATCGTCGATCACCTTGTAGGCCGCGATGCCGTATTCGTTGAGCCCGCCGGCCTTGGCTTGCGCTTCGTAGACCGTGACCTCGTGGCCGAGCCGGGCGAGGCCGTGGGCGCAGCTGATCCCCGCCGGTCCGGCGCCGACCACGGCGATCCGCTTGCCGGTCGGCGCGGCGCGCTCGAAGGGCTGTTCGCCGCGCTCGAAGAACCGGTCGGTCGCATGGCGCTGGAGCAGGCCGATGTTGACCGGCTTGCCCTCCTGCGCGGTGCGCACGCAGACCTCCTCGCACAGTTCCTCGACCGGGCAGACCCGGGCGCAGGCGCCGCCGAAAATGTTCGCCTGCAGGATGTCCATGGCCGCGCCGCGGATATTGTCCGAGGCGATCTTGTGGATGAAACTCGGGATGTCGATGCCCGTCGGGCAGGCCTCGATGCAGGGCGCGTCGTAGCAGAAGTAGCAGCGGCTCGCCTCGATCGGCGCCTGCTGCGGGCTCAGCGGCGGCTTGATGTCGCCGAAATTCCGCGCGTATTCCGCTTGCGAAAGCCGGCCGGCCGCGAGGTCAGGCTGCGCCGGCATCGGGATTCCCTTGGTTCATGCTGCTCCCCAATTCCGATGCCGAACCGGCGCGTTTCGCCCGGTTTTCGCGGCCGGACACCCGCCGGACACCCGGGCGCCGCAGCGGCGGATGCCCGGAGAAAAAAGAATTGACCCTAATTGCGGCCCCGGAACCCGTCAAGAACTGTTGAGGGCCGGCCGTCGGCGCCGGTTGCCGGCCTTGGCGTCCGCATCCGGAACGGATGCTTGACGGCGTTCGAATCATGGGGCTAATGCTAGCGGGCTTGGCGCCCCGAACCGGAAGGGGAGGGGCTTAATAGGGAATCCGGTGCGATCGGCAGATCAAGTCCGGAGCTGTCCCCGCAACTGTAGACGGTTGGCCGCGCTCGGAAGCCACTGGCGAAGTTCCGGGAAGGCGAGCGCGAGTGGCTGCAAGCCGTGAGCCAGGAAACCTGCCTCGCAACCGGGACGGTATCGTTGTCGGGTGCTACGACGGAGATTTGAATGACTGCCCAGATCCAGAGCAGAACCGGAATTTCGGCGAAACTCGCCGCCATCGCGCTGTCTGCCTTCATCGGCCTCGCGATCGTGACGCTTGCCGGCCATGTGCAGACGGCCGCCCTGCATGACGCCGCGCACGATTCGCGCCACGCCATGGGCTTTCCCTGCCACTGAGCCTGCCGCTGACCCGGCCACTGACCCGGCCACCGGCCATGTTTTCCCGCATACTGGTCAGCGCCCTGTTCGCTGGCTTCCTGGCGGGGCTGATCGCGGCCCTGCTGCAACTGGTCTTCGTCCAGCCGGTGCTGCTGCACGCCGAGCTGTATGAGAGCGGCGCGCTGAACCATTTCGGCGACGACGCGGCGGCGAATGGGGCGGGCGGCGCAGCGGCCGCAATTCCGGGAGTCGACCTGGAGCGCGACGGCCTGAGCGTGCTGTTCACCGCGCTCACCTATACCGGCTTCGCCTTCCTGCTGGTCGCCGCGATGGCGCTGGCCGAAGACCGCGGCTTCCGGATCACCGTCCGGCAGGGGCTGGTCTGGGGCGTGGCCGGCTTCGTGGCGTTCCAGCTCGCCCCGGCGCTCGGCGCGCCGCCGGAACTGCCGGGTTCCGCGGCGGCGGAGATCGGCCCGCGCCAGATCTGGTGGTTCGGGACGGTCGGCGCCACGGCGGCCGGCCTCGCGCTCGTCGCCTTCGCCCGGAGCTGGGCCTTGCGCGGCGTCGCCGCCCTGCTCCTCCTGGCGCCGCACCTGATCGGCGCGCCGCACCCGGACGAGTTCTTCGGCCCGGCGCCGCCGGAACTGGCGAGCCTGTTCGCCGCCCGGTCCCTCGGCACGGGCCTCGCCGCCTGGAGCCTGCTCGGCCTCCTCGCCGCCTACTTCTGGCTGCGCGAGGGCAAGCGGACGGAGGGGATGGCGCGGGTGGTTTGAGGGATGGGCGGGCGAAGCGCCGCTTACCACCCAGCCTTGCTGAGAAGCGGTCAGTGTACGGTTCTTCGGACCGCACCGGTCAGGGCCGCTAAGCAGAACAAAGAATCAGCACCGGTAATTCTCAATCCCTCGTGGTGAGGCGCTGGAGGACGCAAGGTCTTCTCCCTGCCCAAATCCAAGACGCGAAAAGAAGGAAGGATGAAGAAGGTTGGCTGGGCGAATCCCATACCGGTAACTGAGGCTGTCCAAAGTCGGTTAACCAATTCGCATTTTCCTAGAAGTATTTCCGGAGAAGCAGTTCATTTATCGTACGTTGTAGATCGGCTAAGAAATTCTCGTCGATGCTTTCAGTCCACCAATGTGCGATATCATCCCTGTAATCCTTCAGCTCCCGTAAGGTCTTCTTCCCAGCTACAACTTTGTTGTCCTTCCGGACATTTCCTTGATAACTCAAATACTTTTCTCCCGACTCTACTAAGGATTCCCACAACCGTAAGTAGTGGAGCCGCTGATATGCGTCGTCTTTATATTCCTCGCGGTACATGGAGTTGATTAACAACGCTATGTGAGGAGTCTTCATGTCCCTTTCTATGGAAGTTATAGCGTTCCTTATTTCTGAGGCTTTGTCCTGATACGCTTGGGCATCCATCACCGTTGCAGTTCCCGCTCTCGCTGACACTGTAGGTCGCATTGGAACGACAAATCGGTCATCGTCTGTGACGAGACAATTCTGATCTAAGTACTTATGGATTGGGTCGGGTGTCTCTTGGCCAGCGCGAATGCCGGCCAATATCAAATTTACCAATTGTTGATTGTTGGGTAATATCGGCCATGCTCCGTCAGCAGTATGCCAAGCGGTAATGAATTCCTTGCCCTCCCTGCCGCCGATCAAGTATGGTACATTTTTGCCATCTCGTTTGCCTACTTCGTTTGTGATGCTGCATTCTCCATTAGTCATTTCGACAGGTGTCAGCATGTTATTTTCTTCGACGACTAAGAACACAGGTACACCGTCTTTGTACTGAGATTCTACTTTTTCGTAGGTCTCGCCAACAGCATGTCGCAAGGAAGGGCTGATGGCGTAGTGTTTGCTGCGCGTTCCGTTCGAAAAGTAGTCAACCAGATTTGAAACAATGCAAGCGTGAAGCGGCAGAGATTCGTAAATGGTCTGGTAAGGTAGGCTGCTGATCGCATTCAAGTGGATCCGTGGGAACTAAAAAATTTGCGTACGACAGTGGCCAGCGATGATGCAGCGATACTCCTTGCCTTGGACGCCTTCGTACATCAATCGTGCTCCGGCGACCGTAATGTGGCCTTTCGGGGCAGTCGATTGCAGTGACTGTTTCCGATCAGCTACTGTTCTATTCTTCCTCGCCATCACCTAACCTACCTGTCTAAAATCGGCATCAGGGGTCGCCTTTGCTCTTCTAGGCTCTGAGGGTCTAGCCGAACAGTAGGGCGTCGTCGAGAACACTCGCCCAACTGGGTGCAGAGAAGTTCGTTGCGACTGCTTTTGGACGCGGGACAGGCCCACTAACCCGCAATTTACAGGCGCCCGGACGGCGGCTCTTTGCCGAGTTCGCCGGCGGATTGCCACGAATTTGCCTCCAATTACGCCAACCGCAGTCACGATAATGTCAACAGGGCAGGGCGATGCGCCCTTGACGCCTATTGGAATTATTCCAATTATAAACAACCAATCCATTCCGGAGGACCCCACCCATGCGCGTGCCCAACGTCACCTTCAAGACCCGCGTCCGCGACGAGAGCGTCGCCGGGCCGAACCCCTACCGCTGGCAGGACCGGACCGGCGGCGACATTTTCGGCGGCCGCAAGGTCGTGCTGTTCGCCCTGCCGGGGGCCTTCACGCCGACCTGCTCCTCGACCCATCTGCCGCGCTACGAGGCGCTGCACGACGATTTCCGGGCGCTCGGCGTCGACGAGGTGGTCTGCCTGAGCGTCAACGACGCCTTCGTCATGTTCCAGTGGGGCCGGCACCAGGGCGTCGGGAAGGTCACGATGCTGCCCGACGGCTCCGGCGCCTTCACCCGGCGGATGGGTATGCTGGTCTCGAAGGACAATCTCGGCTTCGGCATGCGCTCCTGGCGCTATTCCGCCTTCGTCGACGACGGCGAGATCGTGAAGATGTTCGTCGAGCCCGGCTTCGAGGACGAGTGCCCGGCCGACCCGTTCGAGGTCTCGGACGCCGACACGATGCTGGACTGGCTGCGCGGCCACCTCGCGGACCGGGCGCCGCAGGCGCTGGCGGCCTGATCCGGGGGAGTGCGGGACGAGGCCCCTTCGGCTTCGCCCAGGCCGCCCCTCGATACCCCCCTCGATACGCCCCGGGCGCGTCCGGGGCTACTCGGGATGAGGGGGTTATTCTCAGTGTCAACCACACTCTCCCTCACCCTGAGTAGCCGCCGCAGGCGGCGTATCGAAGGGGGCTTATCCCGATTACTTGACACGCGGCGGCGGGGACGCCGGCGACACCTGCAAA